>Ga0325414_1006815_pt1 | contig 12149 bp, 13 predicted proteins | sample PopdelMetagenome_8_FD_206183 | JGI IMG/M metagenome (GOLD analysis project Ga0325414, IMG submission 206183) | Populus deltoides microbial communities from Bellville, Georgia, United States - Leaf-PdKOR-R3 | ecosystem: Host-associated > Plants > Phyllosphere > Phylloplane/Leaf | place: USA... | reverse complement strand
ACAAATCCCAATTCGGAGAAAAAAGCTTATTTTTTCTTATCAAATCGCATCCACGGTTTGCCTGGTATGCACTGATTTTATTTAGTTTCAAAAATTGCAGACTCACTTCAAATTTTGCAATATAAATTGTACTATAGATACATACACACATATATATAGCTGATGGGTTTCTGTTATTTTATGATTTTTTTTTTATTTGTTAGAGACATTTCTATTATGCAAATTCACAATTTTGCGGGATTTTTTTTTCATTTGAGTTATGATACTAAGCTGATGGTTCTGTGTTATTCGATGATAATAATCCTGCTTTCTATGCTTTGTTGTGTCAAAAGAGAGATTTTAGAAGTGATATGCACAATTTTTTGGGTTTTTTTTTTTTTGATTCGTGTATAATTGAATCTTGGATGATATTTAGTTATGGGTTGGGTTTTGATTGTCAAGATCATTGCTTATATTTTTTTTAGATAATTCTGGACAAATGATGGAATGGGTTTTGTTTGTCTCTTGATTTTCTGAAGTGGGTTTGGTTTTATCTGAAGTTTTTTTTTTTTTTTTTAATTTTGCAGTGTAAATTGTAATGGAGAGAATATTGTGGCATTTTTAGCCGATCACTATCTGTTAATATGAAGAAGTTGTTCTGTTGATTTTGTTTTTATAACGCAATTCACAATTTGAGTTTTTTTTTCCTGTATAACTTTATTTTGTGGATGCGGTGTTTGGTTTCTGCTAATCAAGGTCATGGCTTTTATATTTGTTTCGTTGTTGTTGAGAGAATTTTGGAGGAATGGTCAAGTGGGTCTTGGTTAAATCTTGGTTTGTGGAGTGGATTTGATTTTATTTGAAGATTTACGAACGTCAAGGCTAATAAGAACTCGATACGTGGGGGAATTATTGAGTAAAGGTTGATTCAAGGGCATGACTGTTGTGTGTCTGTTTCTTTTGTGCATATATTACAGGGAATAAAAGGAATTAGAACATTCGATCATCGAGAAAGAGCATTGCAGGGTGGTTTTGCTTGCAAGACATGGATCCTGGTCGCTATGGCCTTCAGCAAGGATGGGATAATAACAGCGTAATTGTGGTTTCCTCCTTAAAAATACTGATAAAAATGCAAGAAATTTTTTAGGATTGTCCATTAGTTTTTGGGCATCATCTATCTCATCCTTAAAAGAAAAATAAGAGAAAGCTGTTGGGGGCAGTGAGGATATGGAATGGATTTGCGTAACCTCCTCCTATCTTGATTGGTATTTGTTGCTGACATAAGCTTATTCTCTTGAATCCACAGGCTCTGGAGGGGTATGGTGCAGTCCATGAGCCTAACTACCGGTAAGTAAGGCCCGATGCTTGCTGTCAGGGCTTTCATGGTAAAATATTTTATTTGAAAATTTGTGTACTCTTATTTTCCTTTTTGAGTTTTGTTGGTTAAGGTATTTATTTCGTGCAAGATTTTCCAGAAGCCTCTTATGCTTGATATTTTCTAAATGTCTCCTTTGTTGTGGTCTGTAATCTTATTGTCATTATTTCTTTTTCAAGCTTTGGCTCATGATTTTTCATGTCTGCTCTTCCATTAAATTATTTTATTTTAGCAGGGGTGGTGGTTCATATGATGAGAGGAGGTTTATCAATGACCGGTATTCAAGGGATAATGGATACCCAAGACATGCCATCCCCCGGAACATTCTAGAGAGAGAGAACTATCCCCCACCTGCTGCTGTTGATGTTTGGCCTCAATCAAGAAGGAGAAGTTATGAAGAAGAATACCCACTTGAGAGGGAGTCAAGGAGACATGAGAGACCATACTTCGATACTTACCATGATATAGATGCTATTCATGATCGGGATGGCAACCACAGCATCGACAACTACCGTGATCACGGACTTGATAGGGCTTCTAGGTTTGGGGAACGTGACCGTGATGATTATGCATATGATGATTATGACTATAAGTCACACACTTATCAAAATAGGGAGGATAGCCATGAGAGGGATTATGAATATGGTAGGCATAGTTATGATTCTGATTATGAAAGAGGCAGCAGGAGAGATGGCAATTGGAGGAGGCGTGGATCCCATGATCGAGAACATGACAAGAGAGGTTTGAGTCAGGAAAAATCTCAGAGTCCACATAGACGGCATGAACGATCTCGGTCTCGTGGATATGATGATCGTCCTAGATCAAGGTCTCCTCGGAGCCGAAGTCATAGCCGAAGTCAAAGGGAGGACAGCTATGATGGTGGCAGGCATGAGAGGAGTGAAAGGAGGAGGGACCGTGAACACAAGCGTCAGCGTGGCCATTATGATGTGGTATGTTACATACAGCCTTCTTTATTGTTATTTACTGCCTGGCTTGATCTGTGGTGAGTCACCGGGCTTTAACAAGAATTCTGTCTCTTGTAGGCCCCATCTGCAACTGTTGTTGTGAAGGGTCTCTCACAGAAGACAACCGAAGAAGATCTTTACCAGATTCTTGTAATGTCTTAGTTTACACTCTTTATCCGGGCACTGTTGCTTTTCCTCATTAGATGTTTTCATGACATTTATTTGCTTTTTGTGGCCATCAGGCTGAGTGGGGACCACTTCGCCATGTTCGTGTAATCAAAGAGAGGAATTCTGGCATCTCCCGTGGATTTGCCTTTATTGATTTTCCTTCTGTGGTATCTATCTGCCTAATCTGGCAAGGTTGCATATTCTTTCATGAATGGCATTCAAATAATGTTTTTGTCTGAAACAGGGAGCAGCATGCACAATGATGGATAGGATTGGGGATGATGGTCTTGTTGTTGATGGCCGAAAGCTTTTCTTTGAGTACAGGTATTTCTCTTTCATCATTGCCATGATTGTGGTATCATGAAAGTCAATTGTGATTATTTATTCCATGCTAGTATCTTGAAGTTGTACGTTGTGCATGTATGTTGGATCTCACATACTGGTGAATTCCAGATACATTCTTACTTTAGCTGTTGCTGGCTTCCCTAGCACTATTCTCCTTCAATATCTGACTGATGGTGGCATTTTTTGATGAAAACGCTACAGTAATGTCGTTGTACATACATATGGTGGCCCTATGACACATTTTTGGCTTCAAGCATAACCATTATCACTTTGATTTCTGTTGTCTTTCAGTAGTAAACCAACTGGGGGGGCAGGTGGGCCTTTTGGTCAAGAGAAATCTGGTCAGCACAGAAACATCACAGTGCCATCTGATTGGATGTGCACTATCTGTGGTTGTGTCAATTTTGCAAGGCGTACATCCTGCTTTCAGGTTTGTTTTTCCATCTCATTTTCTCCTTATTTGATTTTTGATAAGTTGAACAGTTATAATTTTTTATGAATACACAATCAGCCATTAGTTTCATTTGTTAGCACTAGCACGGCAAGAACAATTCCCCGCTGGTGCTGAGCACGCATGTCAAGTGTTGAAATGACAATCATTATTTTTTCTAGTGTTGTTTGGAGGTTAATGTATGTTGGAAGTCACATTGACACCTTTAACATGCTGTCACTTCATGGTGATAAGAGCCTTTTCTTAACCTCTCATTATGCCTTATTTCTGATTTGATGAGTCTCCTTTTCCTCTCCCTTCTATTAAGTGAAGTGCCCAATGTTTCTTGTTCCCAAAGTCCCTAATAGGTTTCAGCTTCTTCAAGTGATCCTTTATTTCCCTCGTTTGTGTTAAGCATGTGCTCTTTTCACTTAAGCTGAAGACCCCTTAGCTCTAGTAGATGGGTCTCGTAAAAGGGATAGATTTCCACTTTGCTTTGTGACGTGCTTTGGTTAAATAGTATGGACTTGTAGTACTTTTGTGCAGAGCTCTTGCTTAATGATTTTACAGCAAATGGAAAAGAAAAACTTTACCCAGGGATTCTGGTGGATTTTATAATGGTTTGAGAATTAAGATCCTTGAAAACAAATCGTTGAATGGCCTCTTTTATTATATGTTGCAGTGCAATGAGCCACGAACTGATGATGCACCACCAGCAGATATGACTTTATCAAATCCACCATCCTCAGGAAAGAAAGGATTTGAGGCAGGTTGGTTTGAAATGTTTCTTTTTTCCTGACATGTTTTAATATATATGCCACAACTTGCTAAGCTGACACCTAATCAGGCCCAACTCATGTTTTGGTTGTTCGTGGATTGGATGAAAATGCGGATGAGGAGATGCTTCGCTATGAGTTTTCCAAGCATGCTCCAATTAAGGTACAAAATGCTGTAAAATTCATTTTTGTTTTATTAGAAAATCCCTCCTTTTTTGGCATGTTCTCGCATTTATCTTTCCTAATTTGCAGGATCTTCGACTGGTTAGAGACAAGTTTACTCATGTTTCAAGGGGATTCGCCTTTGTTCATTTCCATTCGGTAAATTCATTTGTTATTGGTGATTGGATTTGTTGAATATTTTGTTCCTCTTATTTTTTGCTTTCCAGTTTTTCTTAGTCAAAATAATCTTTGATGGTTGTCATGCAATTCAAACAATTACGAGTCCAAATTTATTATAAACAATGCACAACTGACAAATATATGTTAGGAGCTAAGGTAAACTTACTAACAGTGATTCAGTGGTATTTTTATGATGAAATTTTTTAGAAAGATTATACAACAAAATATGATTTGGTGGTATTGTTTTTCCTTTCACCTTCCATTCTAGGCTATAAAACTAATACAAACAGTGGTACCATGGTGGTTGTCACATATTTTGAATGTTGCTGATATCTATAGCTTAGCTACCCAATGAAATCCCATTTCAGACTGATGTACTTTAGGTACTTTGTGTTACTTAAAGATTTTCTTTTGAAATTTTAGTTGTATGGCCTCTGCATCCTGCAAGACCCCTGCCCCTCTGTATGAAGATTTTAATTGCTCTTTTCAGAATTAGAGACACAACAAAAGAGAGTTCCTAGCAGAAATAATAGATGCATTCTTTGCAATCATATGGTTCTTGTCTTGTAGGTTGAGGATGCTACTAAAGCCCTTGATGCGACCAATGGAACCACTCTTGAGAAGAATGGGCAGATCTTAAGAGTGGCATATGCAAAGAGCATTCTTGGCCCAGGGTCATCAGGACCATCGCAGTCAAGCAGCTTAGCAGCTGCTGCGATTGAGGCAGCGGCATTTGCACAACAGGTATATCAATGAATCTTTTCTTCAACTATTGTAGTTTCTTTTTTGTCACATTTTAAATTGAAGCACTAAATTTTACATGGTTTGCTCATACTTAGAATTTGAAAGCCTAGGGAAAAACAACTTTTTTTTGGATGAAGAAAATCAACACAGCCTAGAAACTACTTTAATTTTCTGTTATTTGAAGTCACTGAAAGCTTTTCATGAAGTGATTGTTGGTGGGGAAGTTGGAGAAAGTTGAGATTGTACTTGTACTATGTACTATGTACCATAGAAATGTAAAAGATACCTTGTTATCAAAGGCCCCTTTTTCTGGAGAAATGGTTCTGTGAAGTGAAGGTTGATGAACAGATTAGAGAAAATTGATTTTCTGATATGATACATGTATTTCATACCTCAGAATAGCCACTTTAGGAGGTTTTTTATATTATTATCTGTGAGGCTGTAGGCATTTCTTTTGATCAAAGACTAAATTTCACTATCAACTTGTAATTTGTTTATGGCAATCAGTCAGGTTGACAAGGAAAACTTTAGATGAATGTGTCTGGGTGTTTGTCAAGGTGCTACTTCCACGTTAATGGATTTGTGCTTGAACTTTTTGATGTTGATCTTTTTGTGATTTCATTGATGCATTAGACACAGGTTTTGTTATGGTTCATTGAGTGGAGATATAACTCCTAAGAATTCTCTTCTTGTCCCTATCACTTCTCTGTCTCTTGGAATATTAGTGAATATTATTGTTATATTCTAGTTATATTACTACCTGTACCCTTCATCTTAATTCTTTGTGCTTGCTTTCTGGTTTTTGAATATGCTGATTTTAAATATGATATTTGAGTTCTTAAAATTTTATTTTTTCATCTTTTAGTATGACGCTGTTGGCTGGGCACCTAAGGAATATAACCCAGATGAAAAACAATCTGTCGGTGGGCAGGAGCAAGCTGGTGGGGAGATTACAGTCCAAAAGGATGGTTCTGCTGCACAATCTGCTTTTGTGTGGGATGAAGCATCTGGTTATTACTATGATGCTGCTTCTGGCTTCTACTTTGATGGAAATACAGGTTCCTTCTACATTTCTTGTTTGATTTGCACCAAGTGGAAGATAACATTTTGCATGCATTGTGGATTTGAGCTATTGTTATAATGAATGTCGTAACTTGATCCAGGCATCTTCTACTAGATGGCAAGTTTCTGATTGTTGTCTTCATGTTAAAAAAAAAATCCAGAAGGGGCATTGCTGTTTTCATTTTTGTGGTATAATTGGATAGATAATTGGTGTGTTTGGCTCTTTGCAAATGCTTTATCCATGGGTTTTCTCCCTGGTACAAGCTAATAGATTTTTCCCTCCCTGAAGTAGTATAAAGATATATTTTCATTTTTATTCCTGTCAAGAAGTTTTATCTGATTATACTCTTGTGCAGAGAGAAAGGAGGGAATACTATTCCTGTGTGGAACTTGGAAATCATGTTAATGTTTAACTGTCTTTCTAGGAACTCTAGCATTCTTGCTAGTACAAAATCATAAGTTTCAAGCTAGTCACTGAGATTTTGAGAGCAAATGCTAAGATACTTCCTGTAGATCTTGCAAAAGTGCTGATTAGGCAGAATATTTTGGGAACATATGACCTACTTTTTTTTTTGGGTAAGTTTGTGTGGGCATATACAGTCAGTGGAGATTTTTTGACTGTTATTTCTATTTTAACTTTGGAGCTTGAAATTGCCAGCTTCTAATAACTGCCTGGACAATGGTGATTTGTATGCAGTAGGAAAAATGTAGTGGGACAACTACATGAGTTTATAAAACGGAATAAGGTGCTTACAACTTTACATGTATGGTGCATTTGCTTGTGATTTACTTCATTGTCATCCATGAATTGACTGGAGCTACTTAACTGTATGCCTGCTTTACTTTTAGAGGCTTGCGATCCATAACTTAATCTCATAAATTTCTTTTGAGGAACATTTTGACCTTCACTAAGATGCAATTTTGTGTCTAGTTTCCTTGGACAAGTTGTTTTCAATTTGGTTCCTTGTTGAGGAGAATTGTGATGAAAATTTAAAACTTGGTTATTGTTCCCCGGGAACCAGTGTTGTCAAAGGCGAAAGGTGCTAATAAGCGCCAAGCCTGGAAAATGCCCGAGGTGCTAGGCGCACACCTAGGTGCTCACCCGAATGAACAAAGGTGCTCAACCTGTATGATATAAAAAATTAAATGTATAATATTATATGATGATATATAAATCTAAAGTATATACCAATTAAGATTAGATCATTAGAAAATCAAAAGAAAATATAAAATACCATATAGTCATATAAAGTTACATTTTTCACCTTTAAAACAAAACAAAACAATTTAAAGTAGTAAGTAGCCAAATAGATTAAAATGCAAACTTAAATATCATCATCATTGTTCATTAATCTTCAAAAACATCTTCATCAATGCTTTCCTCTCCTTCACTTGAGCTCTCCATATCGTCCATTTCATGATTATAATCCAAATCTTCATCTCTTAAACTATACTGCGCTTGTTAAAACTAGAACATGATCCCTCTTCATGTGTAGTTCTAGCACTTGATGTTCATGTACCTCTCAACTTTGTTTGTTGACTAGTATTGGTTCTAGGGATTGCAAATAAATAATCACAGTACAAGTTGAAAACAGGTGAGGTGGCAAGCCCCCAAGTACACACATGGTCAACATGATGTAAGTTTGTAACAATTAATCGAGAAAAAGTGGCCAAGTTCAGTACGCATATTGACTACACACACTCACACATGCACAAGCAAACTGCGTGTGTACCGGTCTAGTCATGGTCAAAAATATATAAAAGTAATCTTTGTATTGATAGAATATAATATATATCATATACAAGCAAACTGCATGTGTCATGACTTGGTCAAATAATCTTTGTAATTTGCCACATACAAAGCTCCAGCTCCACATAATTTTTATATGATATAACTTAGTAGAATTTTTATATGAGAAATTAAGAAAGAAAAAGATGAGATGACAGAAGAAAAAAATCATAAGGAATACCTCTGTTTTTTATCTGTCTTCACTCGACTTCTTTCTCTTCTTCTTTGGTGGTGTTTCGTGTTGGTTTCTGTTGTTTCAATTTTCACGTCTGTTTCTTTTCTTCTTTAACTTTCACGTCGGTTTCTTTTTTTCTTTTTTACCTTAATCTGTTTTTTACAAAACTACCCTTAAGTTTTTTTCTTGTGTAAGACCAGAAAAGGAGACGAACAAGACAAAATATAAGTCATTTTTTTTTTATAAAAAAAGCAGAATTCAAAGAGATGTCTCTTCAAACTAATCCTGAGTGTCAGTGTCATTGTCATATAATTTTCATCAGGCGACGCCTTTATCGCCTGCCTCCCATGCACAGGCTAAGAAAGGCGCCACGGCTTCGCCTCGCCTCGCCTCACCTCCGGCGCTTAAGCGAGCACCCGGGCACCTTTTGACAACACTGTTGGGAACATCTTCAAAGATTCGGCAGGAAGAGATTATTTTGCTGTGGTTAAGTGGTTGTCTTCTAGGAATTTTTTTCATGTTTGTTGCTGTGAACTAAAAACGTGCTCCTCGGAAAGTGCACGGAGACCCAGGCATGGTGTGGAATTGCAATTGCATTGTATGAGATAAATTTTTTTTGTATCCACGGGGATGTCTATTAAAAGAATTTGGGTGGGGAATCATATACCCCTTCTGGTTGATATGGTGTTTGGTATGTTTTGGAGTGAAACTTTGTGAGGTTTAAACCCTAGTAGAATGTGCATTTTCCATTAAGGTGATTGTATTTCCTGCTAGCATGGGGAATGTTTTATGCTCTGTTTAGAATTATTTTCTAGGACAAGAACTTTGAACACAGTTTGAATAGTTGTTACTAGCATTCTACATAGGTCATCTTCGGAGTTTAAGCTGAAATCATAATTCCTTTGCAAGTCATCGGCTCTTTGATTGAGTATTATGCACTTGTAAAATGCAGGTCTTTATTATGATGGTAACAGTGGGGTTTGGTACACATATGACCAGCAAACTCAGCAGTACATCCCTTACACGGAGAACAATGACAATAAAGCTTCTGGTAAACAGTCCGAGAATTCCAAGTCATCTGATGGTTCCAGTAACAGAAAAGTTGTAATTTCTGCACCAGCTGCTACTATAACATCATCTGTGGAGAAGCCTGCCTCGTTACATGATGCAGTCCAGGCTGCTGCTACAGCAGCATTAGCTGCTGAGAAGAAAGAGAAGGAGAAGGCAAAAGAGATAAAACTTGCTTCAAAGAGCAGTATTTTGGCTAACAAGAAGAAAATGAACAACGTATTATCAATGTGGAAGCAAAGGAGTCATGAAGGACAAGCCACCCGTGTGGCTCTTGATGATAGTCACCCATCTGTTCCAGCTGATGATAGGCTCTTTTCAGCTGGGCAATCCACAAAGAGCAAGTTTAAATCTGATTCAACAACCACAAAGGAGAACGCCATGTCCAGTTCAGGAGTTGCCGCAACCCCATCTGCCCAAACTACTGGTTTGGAGTCTCCAGTGAAGCCAAGACCTGCGAGCAACAGTTCAGGAGGGACTTTGATGGGAGTTATAAGGGGCTCTGGACGAGGTGTTGTGAAGTCTGATACTTCATATTCTATACCATCTGCTGGTGTTTCTACATCCAATGCTGCCATACCACTAACTATGGCAGGTTCATCAACAAATTCTGATACATTTCCAGCTGCAACTCCTTTTAGGACAGATGCATCTGCGTTGGGCTCTTACACACCACCTGTTGCTGCTGTGAGTGGCAAGAGGAGATTTTCTGAAATGCCACTGCCTTCTGCTTCTACTCACAAGGAGCAAACACAGACTTCCTACAGGGATCGAGCAGCTGAAAGGAGGAGTTTGTATGGTTCATCTTCTGTGGGAGATGATTTGCCTGACATGGATTCACGTAAGCTTTATTGATATGTTTTTTACTATACCTTTATTTTTACAAGGTCATAAGATATTAGGAACACTGTACTTGGTACCTTTTACTTCTGCCTGATTAGTTGCCCTGGATATCTATCAGATCTTGGTTTTCCCAAACTTCTCGGTCTGAGTGAATGGGTCCCAACACTTTACTTTATGTCTTGATAGAAATATTAACTTGTGAGGAATCCTTTGTGTTTTCTATTTGTGATCTCTTAAAGATCGAGAGTCTGCATTCAAAAGGAGTGCTTTGGATTCAATGCCATTTCCCCCTGGTGTTGGAGGAGGGCGTGGGATTGGAGATGCTCAGAGCTATGAGGTGATTACAGCTGACAAGGCACTTGGCGAGAGCAATGTAGGCAATCGAATGCTTCGCAATATGGGCTGGCAAGAAGGCTCGGTATCATTCCTTTCTCTTGCTCCTGACAATTTTAACTGCTAATTTATTGACCACTGTTCGCAACTATGCTGGTTATTCTTTTGAAATGGGTTGTAGGCTGTAAATCATTGGTTGCTGCTGATAACGATACCAGTCATCCCTGTGAAATATGGGTTTTAGTTAGTGCAGCCTTTTCTTCCTTTTCTATAATAATATTCCAAGTATTTTGAAAGCAAATTCTCAAAAGTGCTCTTAAAAAATCTTCCATTTCTGTACAGTTTTGCCAATATTCGAAATGACTTCTATCATATGATGTTACTCTCATCTCTTAATGGCCACTATGTTCTGTTACTTGCTTGCTGCCCTACACCGTTAAAGTTGAATCATATATACTGGTTGTCAATGCTTTTGCATCAATCACGCAACTAGTTTCATTACAGTTTTGCCAATATTCGAAATTACTTCTATTATATGATGTTCCTCTCATCTTTTTATGGCTACAATGTTCTGTTACTTGTTTGCTGCCCTACACTGCTAAAGTTGAATCGAATATACTGGTGGTCAATGCTTTTGCAGCATTCATGTAACTGGATTCTAATTCTTATTCACTGTGGGGATTGTCTTCTCTGGTTTTTGGTGATCGATGTGATTTGCAGGGACTGGGGAAGGATGGAAGTGGAATGATTGAACCAGTCCAAGCTCAAGCCATAGATAGGAGAGCAGGACTTGGGAGTCAGCAGAAGAAGTTGGATCCTAGCCTTGAGGTACAGGCTGGGGATAGTTACAAAACGCTGATTCAAAAGAAGGCCCTTGCCAGGTTCAGGGAGATGTCGTAGATTCAAGGCTTAAGCTATGAAGCAGGGGTTGTAGATGTGCGGCTTAAGCTATGAAGCAGGGGACATCGTGGTATTTTGTGGGGCAAATGCATTTAGGTGATTTACTGTAGCTCAAATTCCTTCTGTAGACTTGTGAAAATTAATTTATAGAAATTCCAGAATCTTGTCTCAATTGTTTCGATTCCTTTTCTTTCCCGATGACAAGAGTTGCAGTCCTGCCTGCAGCCAAAGGTGCACCAATATCAAATACCAACATGCCATTGTAATGACCAAAAGAAAAGGGAAAATCGAAAGGGATGAATAGGTTAATAGTACAAGGTAAAAACCTAAGAAAGGGATGAATAAATTCCATGTCCAATTAAAGAACTTGGTTGCGCCGAGTATTGTTCTTCCTTAACTGAGCTTGCCTTCGACAACAGGCAGCTACAGACAATATTGACAAAGCCCACTGCAAAACGACTCAATCTGAATAATCACTGATGGTTTGATCAAATACATAGGAGGCTGTTTGGTTGTGATCAACTTTGATGGAGGACTATAGATTTGACCATTTCACAGGTTTTTGGCTGCTGTGTATTGATAGATTTTATGGTTGTAGTTTGAAAATATAAATTTTAAAAAAAATTATAAATTATAGTTTTTTTTTAATTAAGATTTCAAGAAAGATTTTAAAGTAAAATTATGGTTATGATGTATGTTGATGAATTAAATACTTTTAACAGGCAAAACATATATCTAATTATTTTTCATTTTCTTGGATTATATTTAATTAGTGTTTCATTATATATATATAAAAAAGATATAAAGATTGTAAAGACATAAAAAAGGCAACTTTGGATTGAATTTTTATATTTT
>Ga0325414_1006814_pt1 | contig 12152 bp, 6 predicted proteins | sample PopdelMetagenome_8_FD_206183 | JGI IMG/M metagenome (GOLD analysis project Ga0325414, IMG submission 206183) | Populus deltoides microbial communities from Bellville, Georgia, United States - Leaf-PdKOR-R3 | ecosystem: Host-associated > Plants > Phyllosphere > Phylloplane/Leaf | place: USA... | reverse complement strand
TATGGATTGTATTTTGATGATGTGAGGATTCAAGTTCTTTGATTACCGGCACCATGTGTATTAAATATACATATATAAAAAAAAAATTTACTATTGTTTTGGGCTTAGAAAGCCGGGTCGTTACAATGTACCATCGGTAAATTTATCGGTGAGTGTTTGAAATACCGACCGAATATATCTATCTGTAAATTTGTCGGTAATTGTGACAGCCACTCTCAAATGCTGACAGATTCAGTCTGTCAGTAAAGCTGTCGGTGAGTGTATGAAATACCGACCGAATATATCTGTCTGTAAATGCGTCGGTGAATGTGGCAGCTACTGTCAAATGCCGACGGATTCATTCCGTCGGTAAAACACTTTGTAATAGTTTTTATATAAATTTGTTTTTTCTAAATTTGTTTTTAAAAAATTATTTAGATAATATAAAATTATATAAATTAATGGTAATAAAAACCAATTATGCAAATAAAATTTATATTAAACATCAAAAACAAAAAATCAAAGTTAAATAATATTCATTACAAACTGAATGTGTTTCAAAAAAAATATTAAATGAAATTTTAAAGGTAAATAATGTTTATTACAAATTAATATAAAGATGGAGCTGGAGGAGGAGGAGGTCCTAGAGGAGGAGGCTGGTGGTTATACGACCAAAAAGGATTAGGCGCACATGTTCCCCTCTGTGTTGCCATGTTCATGACCATTTCGCGAAGATATTCATAAGTTGCTTTTTGTTGTTTAGACTCCGCTCTTTGTTCTGCTTGAGATGCTTTGAGTTATTCAAACTCCGCTCTTTGTTGTGCATGAGACGCTTTAAGTTGTGTGTACTTCACTGATAGATGGTTGTATTTTTTGGTGAGCTGGCATGGCCACGAACTCCTTAGATTGGGAGCTCGATATTAATTGGGAGCTCCAAATGGTTGAAACATTACGGACCGACCATAAATTGTCGCCCGTAGTGTTGGAGAGCTAGTAAACCCGATTTTTATTAGGTCCACAAATCCGGATCGAATTCTGGATGGGTCAAAATATCATCCCCGTATCTCTCCCTCAACCGATTATTATAGGTCTCCTGGAAATAAAAAAAGTAATCATCATATTCAATTCAATAAACATAATAACTTACAAAATAAAATGGTTGAACAAACATACCATGAAATGTTGAGCACGGTTATCAACGAACTGTTGCGCTCCCTTTTGGCGGTCTTGACTCCGCACTTGCGTCTCCACAAACAGCTCCATCGGGCTCGGCTCTCTTCCAAGAGACGTAGCCTATAATGAAAAAAGATTTATTAACAACAACTTAATTTAACAATATATTTCATTTAAATTAATCTTACCATCCATTTCGCATGTGCAACAAACGGAATGGAGCCGCCAGTGTGCGTTGTCACCGAGCCATGAATTGGCCGATTCCAGTTGCCAGCACCGGACTGTGAGCATTGTGTGAACCGCTCAAACGTCACGTGCTCAAGATAGTGTGGCCATATATCTTCCGGGATGTATATCGGTTTGAAATCCCTCCAAACCGCAACATCGTTCCAGCCCTGGAAACCCCTATCTCTTGCAGGTTTTTTTGCCCTTTTTTGTGCTTCAAACTAAAAGTCACGCAACCTACTTCACGCAACCAAAAATTACATTTCAAAACATAAATTTTTGTCTAAAAAAAATCTTCTATTGTTTTCGATGTTACCTAGTTGCCGCGTGATTTTCCCACACCCTCCTCACAACAGTGTTATGCTCATGTCCCAGCAGAATTTGTCCTGTGTATAAATAATTAATTTTAAATTAAAAAAATAATTTATTTACAATTATATTAATAATTTATTAGAAATAAGCTGAAAATTATAAATTAACACTAACCTCAAATCTGTCAAACCATGCATTGATTTGAGGCATCCATTCAGAATGCTTGGATATCTGACTCCATTGAAACAATGGAATCTCCATTGACGATTTAAACGCCGATGATATTGCTCGGGTGGCCTCAATGTTTGTGAACCTAAAAATAAATGAAATAAATTCAAAGGTCATCCTTCTAATGTGCCTCATACTTGCGGGTACATTGATTCTGCTACGAAGGCACGCCACCTCTGCGCTGTTAACTAGCTCTAGAAGAGGCAGCATCAGTTGATGGTATAGGTGGTGTAGGTGCCTTTTCTTGAGAAGCACCTAAGGAAATATCATCCTCGCTACTAGACGAACTAGCTGCGACCATACATGAGCGACCAACTCTGGTTTTCATTCTACACATCTACACAATTTTATACAAATAATTATATAATTAAATTCAAATGTTAAAAAAAAATTCGAAAGCACCTCCCCTGTACTGGATACTATACAAATCCACAAATCTACACATATGAACAATAGCCAACAATAACCACAACCAATTGACCCAATCTATACTAATTATTCCAACATATTCAATTACTAATCCTGAGGTAAATTCAACATTAAGAATTACAATTAAACAAATTATTCAATAATTATGCTAATACAACAATAAAATATATTCAATAAATAAATAAAAAAAACTCTAGACTAACAATTAAAATTAATGGAAAAAATTAAACAAAAATCATGCAATAATAGAGTAAAATTAAGAATTATTCCAAAATATTCAATTACTAATACTAAGATAAATTCAACATTAACAATTACAATTCAAAAAATTATTCAATAATTATGCCAATACAACAAAACAGTAAATTAAAAAAAAATCTAAACTAACAATCAAAATAAATGGAAAAAATTAAACACAAATCATGCAATCATAGAGTAAAATTAATAATTATTCCAACATATTCAATTATTAATTCTAAGTTAAATTCAACATTAACAATAAATATTCAACAAATTAACTAATAATAATTATGCCAATACAACAATAAAAAATATTTAATGAATTAAAAAAAAACTATAGACTTTAGGAATGAAATATGCTTACTTTAATAATGTGTTGAATTCAATACTTTATCTACATTACAAAAAATACACCAAAACAAAAAACATAACAAAACAAATAGCAAAAAACAAAAACCCTTAAAGTAAAATGAAATAGAAGAAACGCATACCTTTTAAACTGATGAAGATTCACAAGAAAACTTGCTAGAGATTATAGGTGAAAGCTTTGAAGAATGGAGAGGAAAAAAATTGAAATTTAAGGCGAAAAACAAAGGAGAAGAAAAAATGAACTGAAGGGGCAGTTGCTGGAACTTATATGGCAATTTTACCGACGGATTCACCAACGGATATAAAATTAATTATTATTTTAATTTATTCCATCGGTGAAGTGTCAAAAATCCGTCGGTAATTTTTAAATTTCACACCAAAATTTTTAATGACCCTCCATATTTTTCGTGGTCCATCAGTAATTCCATCAGCAAGATGACGCAGTCAGAGATGCATTTAATGCACAACCCTTTGGAATTCACACAGTCCGTTGGTAATTTTATCGGTAAAATTAACTCGCCGACAACTTACCGACGGACATATATCCGTTGGTATGTACGTCGGTGATTGTGGCATTTCAAGTAATTATTTTTGAACTCTTTGTGAAATGCCGACAGACTTATTCCGTCAGTATGGACGTCGGTGAATGTGGCATTTCAAGTAATAAATATTTCGTGTTACAAAATATATCATCCATAATCTAAATTACATGAAAAAAGGGTTTTACACAGGGCTTCATTTTGATAGTTTGTCAGAATTTTCTTCTTCTTCGTCATCAATTGAATAGTCATCACCTTCATCGCAATCTTCATCGACATTTGCTTGTCCGCTAGAGCTCAAAACAACATTCAACTCCTCTGCGTCAACATCAACAAGACTATCATCGAAAACACAAAAAATTAAATTTTCTTCCAATTCAATCGAAGGAGCAACTCGATATGGTTCAACCAACTCACTAACTTGAAAGACTTCATCTCGCACACTTGTGTCTTCGTTCTCATCCTGAACAACCTCGACACGACCCCGGGGTTTTGTTTTTAAAACGGACAACCAATCCACTCTTGATCGATCCTTTCTAAATGAAGAGGTGTATGTGTAATAAATTTGTTGACATTGTTTTGCGAAAACAAAGACATCGTTTATGTGGCGAAGTCTAGCTTTTGAGTTGATTTCGACCAGACCATAGTGCGGATCAACTCTGATTCCTCTGTCAGTCGTGTCATACCAATAGTATTTGAATAAAAACACTCTATTTTGCTCATTATGATATTGCAGTTCAACGACCTCTTCTAATCTACCATAGTAGTCAACTTCTAACTTACTACTAGTGGATCTCTTAACACAAACACCGTTATTGTATGTCTTTTTTCCTTACCCGTATTCTTCAGTATGGAAAACATATCCATTGATAAAATACCCGTTGTAGCACTTACATTTTCTTTCAGGCCTCAGGCTTAGTGAAGACAATGACTTAGGCGCACTCCTTCCCATTTGATAAACCTTATATGTAGTGTACATCAATAAACAGTAAATGAACGAGAATCTCGTAATAACATGCATACATACATTAATTTTACAAGTTAGAATGAGTTTGTGATAATGCTTACATGTGTTCTGAACCACATGGCAAATTGTTCATCTTGTAATTGAAAGATCTGGGATTCGGTCAGCTGTGAGTTATTGGAGAGCAAATATTGTCGATGTTGCCTGCAAGTGATAATGAGCGTATAATAGTACAATATACAATTAACAGTTTATTACTAACAAAGTTTAATTAGTATTACACATATATAAACTTACTGAATAAAAGGTCTTAGCTCATCACAATTAAATAGAACATAGTTGTGTGCTTGGTTGAACTCTATTTCCAACAAATATCTTCCTCTTACGACATTTTTAGGTGTGGGTCGTCCAGTATTGGAGAATATTGACAAGTTCCCACTGGAAGGCACTTCACTGCCATCATCATGCCGTGGAACGCGATTGATTCTCGTTCTCAGATGAGGTTCGAAATAGTACGAGATAAATGTTGAGATATCCTCAATAATATAGGCCTCACATATCAAAGCCTTAACATGCGCCTTGTTCTTAACCTTTTTTTTAAGATTAAACAAGTACCTGCATTGAATTAATTAAGTATTTTCAATTAAGAAAAACATAGAAAATACTTTTATATGTGAATTACATTGCAACTGTAATATCTAACCATTCGAATGGGTGCATCCATCTATATTGGACCGGTCCTCCAGCTTTTGCCTCGAACGGTAGATGTATAGGGAGATGCTCCATTGGGTCAAAAAATGATAGAGGGAATATCATCTCAAGTTTGTATAGTGTATCGACGATATTTGTTTGAAGCCTCTCAATGTGCTTAACATTCAACTTGCTGGAGCATATATCTTTGAAGAAATGACTGATCTCCGTGAGTGCATCCCATATTCCCTTTGGCAACAAATCATGAAAAGCTAATGGGATGAGTGTTTGCATAAACACGTGGGAGTCATGACTCTTTATTCCGTACAATCTGCAGTCCTCTATATTAACCAGCCTTAAGCTATTTGTAGACTAGCAATTGTATGTTTTTCTCTAACACGACGCTTGCTCTTGGTTTTGCGACCCGTGACTCATCATAAACTAACTTCATATTTTTACGGTTACAGTATAAAGCTATATCCAATCTAGCCTTGATGTTGTCCTTTGTCTTCCTCTTCACATCCATGGCGGTGTTGAAAATGTTCTCAAACACGTTCTTTTCGATGTGCATGACGTCAAGGTTATGGCAGAGCAGATTGGTCTTCCAATAAGGAAGCTCCCAAAAGATACTTGTTTTACCCAATTATGGGTCAAACCAAAACCAGGAAACTTTTGCTTACCTGATTGAAGGCCAAACACAATGTCACCGTACTCTAATACAACATTATGCAATTCTTCACCAGAAAGACGCGGGGATGCATCTTTTTCAACTTTGCCAACAAAGAAATCTTTTTTATTCTTTCTGTACCTGTGATTAAGTGGTAAGAAGCGACGGTGACAGTAAAGAAAAGAAGCTTTACCTCTGTTTGCTAGCGTGAATGCCTTGTTGTTTTCCATGCAGTATGGACATATGAGTTTCTCATGCGTGCTCCAACTAGAAAGCATTTTATAAGCTGGAAAATCATTAATAGTCCACATCAAAGCCGCCCTCATAAGGAAATTTTGTTTCCTTGATATATCATAAGTCAGAGCTCCGGAGGACCACAACTGCGCCAACTCATCAATCAACAGTTGAAGACAAACATCTATATTCCGCCCCAGGCTGCTTGGACTGGGTATGACAGTAGATAAAAACATGAACTCTGGCCTCATACACATTCCCGGTGGCAAGTTATAAACTGTAAGTATAACCGGCCAACAAGAATAAGGAGCAACAAATGAGCCAAATGGGTTGAATCCGTATGTACACAACCCAAGACACACATTCCTTGATTCAACTGAAAAATGAGGATGAACACTGTTAAAGCGTTTCCACGCTTCGTCGTCAGAAGGATGCACCATCACTCCATCAACCGCATCATGTGCTTGGTGCCATGTCATGTGCTCAGCAATCCTTGGTGACATGAATAACCTCTGCAGTCTAGGTGTGATTGGGAAGTATCTAAGTTTTTTATATGCCACTAGAGTCTTTCCCCTGCCAGTTCTAGGTTTGTAACGGGAATGCCCGCATATCATGCAATCGGTCATCTCAGCATTTTCAAGGTAGTATAACATGCAGAAGCTAGGGCACATGTCAATTTTCTAGTATCCTAAACCAAGGGGTTTCATCATGGACTTCGCAAAATAGAAGTTCTCTTTCATCCTGTTCCCTTCAGGTAAGATGCTTCTCGCCCATTCAATAATTTTGTCATACTCGGCCTCACTTAACCCGTGATCTGACTTGATGGTGAACACCTGTGCTACGGCCGATAATTTACTGTGGTTTGTGCAGCCATCTCATAATGGTTCATCAGAATCTTTCAAGAGATCAAAAAACCTTGTTGCATCTGCATTAGGTTCTTCTTCTACGATTGGACATTGACTGACATTACCTTGATTCATTCTCATTGAATTCATAACCATATTTCTGTAAGGATTCGTGTTGTTATTTGCCGCTTCATACACGTTGCGAGCACTAGAAATAGACCCAACCACCGTTTCTCCCATTCCCCACTCCGCAATACCATTGATAAAACTTTAAACGGACCCATTAAGCAAGCTATTAATTATTTCAAAACAGCACATGTAATTCGATAATTCCATAAAGTTTTAACAATTTACTAACAAATACAATATTACAAAATCTAAAACAAACCATAACAAGTATAGAATTATACATTCATATACTACAAGTTTGTGTGAGAAATAACAATAAAACATGTACATCTACTAACAAAATACATATACTAAAAAAACAATAAAATTGACATTTAAATGTTAAAGTTTAAAAAGATAGAATTACTTATAAAAATTGATAAAATCCATAGATAAATCAGAACACGGATGTTGTGACCACAAAACTTCAAGAAATATAACTTGTTGTGCTGAGATGAGGGAGATTTTTGTTTGGGGGGGCTGGTTGTTTGCAGATGGGGAGAGTTGGGAATAAGAAGAAGAAGGAGAAATAGGAGAGGAGAGGCAGAGAGGGCATATATTTCGTCGGTGATTCCGTTGGCTATTCTGACAGAAAAATCGACACATCACCGTACGAATCTGCCATTTCAAATCCCTCGGTGATTCCGTCGGCATTTTAAACGGCGAACCGGTCACGTCACTGTACAGGGCTATCATTTTGAATCCATCAGTGATTCCATCGGTAAAATAACCCTGCCAAAACCTCCACGTCAGCGACCCGCCTTTTTTTAATTTAGAACGTTTTCCATCCGTAATTCAGTCGATAACAACCGATGGACACTTTTCCTCGGTAGTTACCGACTGAATTACGGACGGAAAGGTTTTCATCGGTAATTTCGACCTCAAATTACTGACAGAAAGAGTCCATCGGTAAATCCGTTGCTATTAAGCGAATTTCTGGTAGTGAGTTAACCTTAAACATTAGAAGAAAATTTTGTTTTCATTCATGTAAAGCCCTATAACTATGTGTTGATATATTGAGCACAAAAGAAAGGTTTATTAATATCTTGGTAAAGAGGTATTGAGTAAATATATAAATTTATTGAGAGTTTGTTTATCTGAAAAGATTAATGGAAGTTGAATGATGAATGCCTTGCTTTATGAAACTTGCAAATTGTTTTTCTATTTTAACGCTTTGATTACTAGGGACTAGTAATAAGCTAGTTGGGGGGGTGATTAGCATTTAAAAGTGTATTTTTATCAAGGTTTAAAATCATCATTTTGCACTTGAAGTATCAATAACTGCTTAACTAAAGCATGTTTTATAATAACAAATCTGATACTATAAGATATATTTAATTTATGGTAAATGTTCATCTTAAATGCAAGCCTATCACATAAATCAAATAATTGATTGATGAGTTTAACTACTGAAATTGATAAGACAAAGAGAGGGTTAAGCTTAGAAAAGGGATGGTGGTTCAGTCTAAACTGGAACATTGTTCAGTCATTGGGTCATATCTGGAGATGTAGATCTTGGATTTCAGTTTGGTTTATATGGCTAGAAAGATAAGACATAGGTCTAAAACATTCATGGAGTCCAAGACTCAATTCTGCTGTTTGGAAGTCCAAATCTTAGTCGGAATCTGTCCTGCAGCCCAGACACTGTTCAGTGTTCAGCCTATATATCGAGTTCTAGAAGTTCAAATGCACCGATGTTTTTTTTTTGGAAAGCTGAGACAATTTCCTAGAACTTTCATGAAGACAATTTCCTAGAACTTTCATGAAGACAATCTGTTGAAATTCTGACATTAGGAATGACGTTTTGTTCATACAATAAGAAAAGGATTGTTATCAAGTCAAGATGTGGCCACCTACTCAACAATTAGTCATCAAATCAATGGTTTCAAATTTTGGCCTATAAAAAAAGGCATTTGTCATGCATTTAGGCATCATGGTTTTTAGATCAAGATCATGTTCTAGCTCTCTTTCTTTATATTTTTGTAATGCTTAAGTTTTATTTATATTAATCTCTTGTTTATGCTTTTCATTTCCTTTCCTTTACTTAGTTAACTTATATCTTATTTATATTCTTATCTTGTTTATTTTATGTTTCTCTCTTTCATTATGTTTAGCTAAGTTTATTATGTCAAGGTGAAAAGGTTATACTAATGGTGTAAGAATAAGTATAGTATAAACTCAACATGGACTTTAATGTTTGATACTAAGATGTTTTGTATTTGTTATCTTGTTCAGTTTTAATACTTTGCTTGTTAAATGGTTAATTTAGATTTATGTTTTATAACCCTTGGTACAACAAATACTTGACACTTTCATAGCCCAACCGTATGGTATAACCGACACCGGTGCTATGAAAGGAACTTGATTTGTTGTTAATATAAGTTATAATCATGAATATCTGATAACATTTACATGTATTCGCATTATTCGAATAAGATAACTAATGTATCATGTTAACAATTTATAATCCGATCGGAACCTCCTTTGTGTGTGGTTTCCAGTTGAGTAATAAAAATAGTTTATATTATATTTGTTTGAAATACCATTAGTGGATCCTCTAACCTTGATAATTATTTTATACTTGTTTAATCCTTATATCAATATCACATCTCAAAGCTCTCTTCAACTCCTTTTTTGTTATTATCTATTTCTTTATTTGTAGTTTATACAGTCAACTTCCCTATGGTTCGACCCTGGTATTGCCGGGTTATTTATTAGTTCGACACTCCTGCACTTGGGAGAAGATATCAACTTTTTGGTCGTGTCAAAAGGTCTTCTTTTTCCAATGTAGGATAGAAAACCCTACATATACTCTATGTTCACAAGAAATAAGTTGTGTTTTTTCAATATAAAATAAAAACCAATTGAAATAGTCTTCATTATTTACATATAAAAAAAATGCAGCGACATAAAAAATCATTGTTTGACCACTAATGGTTCCCAACCATCACAGGGCAATCCCAAATACTTTCTTTGAGTCAAGGCACAACCATGGCAACAAGCATGTAGCACTATGAAATAATTTCAGAGAGACTGCATTAATTAATGACTCACAAATGAAACAAGTAAAACGGAAGTTTCAGTAAGACCCAGATCTTCCATCTCCTGTACATACTGCATCACATTTTTGTAGTTGCCATACCGTTGGAATATAGCGGTTGGTCAATTTCCACTTATTAGAAGATATTAAATAAAATATGTATGTATCGGTCATTACCTTATGTTCTCAAGCAGCTCTAAGAATCTTACTGTACCATCCTCCACTGAAGCCATTCCAGGTGTATGCTGTAGCCATCCATTATCATCAGATGAGTCATGCAAAGTTTTATGCACACGAGTCAAAAAGCTGAAGATGCCAAGATGAGAACTAAAATCAGAAAAGAACAAATGGGAGGTAAAGTTTATATAGTTGGAGTTTAAAATTTCAGCACAGAAGCTGAAACCTAAACTAAACCTTGATAAACTCTCCTACAGCAAATGAACCCACGAGTTTGCAAAGTTGAAACCTTACCTACGAACTCGAACTTGAGTGTGTCTGAAGTAATAAAAAGAGCATCTCCAGGAGGCCAATGCCAACCTCCACGCAAGTTGTAAACCAAAGAATGGGAGCATCGACCTGCACCGGCTCAGAGAAAATATGTGATTAATTAAGCAGAAAAATGAATATCACAAAACAACGATGACAGGAAATTGATGCTGAAGGACTCAAACTATCACATAGCTGCAAATAACAATAGCATATTTATACTATCAATTTTTTTATCTTTCTTACTTTTTCAACCTTGTGCACTAGAAAATCCACATGGATAAGTGTGTGATACAGATAGTTCAGATTAAGACACCACCAGAAAATCGGATAACACCAACGGAATTACCGACGGAAACTTTCCGTCGGTAAAAATTACCGACGGAAATAATTCCATCTCCAATTCTGTCGGAATTCGCCGACGAAATTTTTCCGTTGGTGATACCGCCAGTATATACCGACGGAATAATTCTATCGGTATATATCGGTGGCATCGCTGACGGCGTGAAATGTTTTTTGAAAATTGCAACGGCGGGATGATGTGGATTTTATTCAGACGAATTTATCGACGAAATATACCGAGGGATTCAAACCCGGACAACCAAGCAGGGACGTGTCGCTACCACCGGCGAAATCAACGACGGATTCACCGACGGAATATTCTGTCGGTAATTCCGTCGGTAAACGCCAGTATATACTGCCTTTGCCGACACTCTCTCTTCCTCTCTTCCTCTGTTTCTCCTTCTTCTTCTTCCCCTTCTTCTTCCACATCCCACCTCTCCCCTCCGAAACTGCAGCCAACCACCCATCTCAACTCTCCCCTCTTCTCAACACAAGCTAGCACTCAAGTTTCTTATACTTTTGTACGTGGTCATAACATCCGTTAATTCTTGTGAACAATTATCATTTTTTGTAAGTAAATTTATCATTTTTAGTTTGAACTTTTAAATGTGAATTTTATTGTTTTTTTAGTATACGTATTTTGTTAAAGAAACTTCTTGTATGAATGTATAATATTGTAGTTGTTATAGTTTGTTTTAGAATATTTTATCAAATTATATTTGTTTGTAAATTGTTGAAATTTTGTTTGAATTACACCGAATTATATAATAGCTTGTTTAACGTCGGGAATGTTTTAATTGTTATCAATTCTACTGCGAAGTTGTGATTTCTATAAATTTATATATGTATAAATTTATATGTATGAACGTTGATAGTTGATAATTGATAATGAATATTTAACATAAGTGTTTTTTTAGTTTGTTGGATAATTGATAGTGAATATTTAACATAAGAAACCAATATATTTTTTTTATTGTTTTATAGAGATTTAACAGAAGTCATGGATGATTGTTCATAGATGTATCGGGACTCACCGCAAGGATTGCGGAGGATGGATTATTGTAACGGTGTTCAGGGTTTTATTAATTTCGCAATATCTATCCCGAGGAATTTTACTGATGGTGGTATTAGGTGTCCATGCAGGAAGTGTAAAAATTTAAAGTTTCTGCATCAAGATGTTGTAACGATGCATCTTCTAACCAAAGGGTTCATGCAGGACTAC
>Ga0325414_1006812_pt1 | contig 12153 bp, 5 predicted proteins | sample PopdelMetagenome_8_FD_206183 | JGI IMG/M metagenome (GOLD analysis project Ga0325414, IMG submission 206183) | Populus deltoides microbial communities from Bellville, Georgia, United States - Leaf-PdKOR-R3 | ecosystem: Host-associated > Plants > Phyllosphere > Phylloplane/Leaf | place: USA... | reverse complement strand
TGTAGTAAAATTATGTAAATATTACAATATTATTTTAATGTTATTTGATAATTAAATTTTATTAATTACGAAATCTTATGAATTTTATTAATATAAAAAGTTATTTAAGTAAATTTCAATTTACACATTACAATATCTTAAGAGAAAATCTAGCTAAATTTGCTTTTCTTTCCTCCATCAGACCAAAAAAAAAAAAAAGGGGGGGGGGGGGATTCTTCATTATCCAAAAACTGTACAAAGATCTCATGTTTTTTTTTTTTACATTTTAAAAACATTTTTAAAAGAAATTAAAATTTTTTTATTTTTTTGTTTTAAATTAATATTTTTTTATGTTTTTAGATCATTTTGATGAGCTGATATCAAAAATAATTTTTAAAAAATAAAAAATATATATTTTAATACATTCTTGAATAAAAAATATTTTAAAAAATAACCACAATCACACTGCTAAATAGTTTTACCCTGCATGGGCAAAAAACATTAAAAAAAAACCAAGGTAGGAAACTAGATTTGGAAAATGAAAACTTTTTCCATTACAGTACATGTACTAACCTTTTTATTCATTAAAAATTGTGGAAACCAATTATTTACATGTATTTTCTGCCAATTTATCAAAATAAAATCCATTTACTAAGTATTTTCAATTTCAATCAATCTAGTATGATTTATCTAAATTGAAAAAGAGACTACTAAATTGGGTGGGTAGAGTAACTGATGACTAATAATTTATGTCTAATTATCAAAAGAGAAAACATAAATTTTGTTCATGTGTAAGGTGATAATGAATATGACATGTAGTTAATAGATTAATTACACATGATTATGATTTTGATTTCGTTCATGTAAATATATTTATTTTTAATAAAATTTTTATTTATTTTTAACATTTATTTAATAAATTTAAAGTAAAAATAAAGTTCTCGTAACAAAAATATTTTATAAAGAAAATTATAAAGTTATTATAATTATAGAATTCATATATATTACACCAAAGTATTGTTCCTAAATGTTCATAGTCAATGGTCTATTAAAACTACACATTACTTAGAATCGTTAAGATTAATATATATTATGTTCTTTTTTTATGAAATAAAGCAGTTCTTCTCATAAGCTGAGTTATAAGAGATATTTAGAACTAATATATAAGTGTTTGTTGGGTGATATATACATTGAATTGACCCGCATGAGAGATTCATATGAAGAGATCATATATGTCGATGACAAGACATACGTGATAGTTGTGTAAGTGATCCTTAGAGTTGGAATTAATAACTTATCTTATATATGAAATATTACGCTTTGATCTTGCAACATGTTGTCCTAATCAAGGATAATAAACATGCATATATTGAGTATAATATAAAATATATAAAGGTATTTGAGTGATCAAGTGAGGATTCATCATCCTAGATGAATTAGAAAAAAAAATCTCATTTGTTCTCAAATAGTATTGATTTCAAAAGAATTTCAAATCTTAATCATGTGTGACTTAATTGTAAATAAGTTTTAGAAACTGAGAACTAGAATGTAATTTAAATAGGGAATTACAATTCTAAACCTAGAAAAATCATGTAAGGACTTAATTGAATAAATTTCTAAAGTTATCCCTGAAATAATATATGTGATATTATTTAAGGGGATAAATTGTTATTTTATTATTTATAGGGTTTTCAGGTTTTCCTATAAATAAAATAATATGTCTCTTATCTTCTATATAGTACACACATAACATAGAAAACCTGAATAACACAAAAGAAAAGAGTTAGCAATCAAAGACATAATAATCTCTCTCGCCTAAAAAGGGTTTATGATATTTCTCACTAGTGGTTCGTGTACATTACCGTTAAAGGTTGGATACTTCAATGATTTGTGATTTGCGACAACTTAACCTTGGAAGCAATTATTTAAAATTGAAAATAACATTTGATCTTTAGGTGATTTTTATATAAATCCTAAACAACCCTAGATTATCTAATAGGATCTTAAGACTCTCGTAACAAATAAAAATTTATTATTTCCATTATATATAAGTGTTTTGATAAACTCTACAATGATAGCAGAGTCATCATTAAACAATTAAAATTGTTGATTATATGTTATTAACATTAATTACGAATTAAATTTATGTAAAAAATTATTTTCCCAAAAAAATATTTCTCTCATGACTTTTTTTTTAATATGGTTACTGTTCTGGTCATCAGATCTAGCCTAGATTTTATAAATCTGGCAGGATTTATGAGAAAAAAAAAAAAGTTGCAACGCCACCAGCGACGACGCTGGGTCTTCTGGTGCTCGTTGCTATTGAGAGGCCGCAGTCGCAGCTACCTTACCAAGTACACCACTTGGGGTGCTATTGCGCTACCAACAACGCTGCCAGATTTGCTAAGCACTCACTGCTGTTTAAACAATGTCATGTACACTGTTAGACCAGAACAGCCTCGTGCTAATGGCAAATGCAGCATAGAGTTGTTGCTCTATGCTCCAGGTGACACAACAATAGCATGTTGTTGTTGTTTTTTTGTTGTCACTGATGGTGGGTAGGGAGCTTATTGTCGGCAATGGGTAGATAAGAAAGGAGAAGAGGAGCAAAATTATAATTCTACCCCTTATCCAATTTTAGGGTTTTTAGTAATTAAATTATAAATTTACCGCTACAATTTATACCTTATTATAATAAGATATTTTGAGAAGAATTATGATTATATCCCTATACATATAAAATATTGATTTTATATTAAAATCAAAACCTTAAATTAAATTAATTGCAGAATTGCTTTTTTTTTAATTGGATTAGGATTGAATTGAAGTGTTTAATTCATTTTTATTTTATTTTTGTGTTATCCTAATTGGATTAGGATTTAATAAAAAAATTTAATTAAAATATTTTGTAAAAATGATTTTTTTCTAAATAAAGAGAGTTTTTAACTCGAAAGATCATATTTAATTGATACTAAAATAGTTTATGATTTTATTAAGAATTTTAATATGATTAATTTTCTTATTAAACTTTAAAAACTGATTTTTCAAAGTAAATATCTATTAAATAAAATTTATTATGTTTGGGAAATTATGTGATTTGATTTGATTTAATATTTCTAAGTGTTAGAAATATTATTTTAAAAATTACACATAAAGCCAATAATTAGAATTAGAGCATGCAATGCATTTATTTATGCATATTAATGTGTTATTATGCATTATTGATGATTATGAACATTACATACCACTGTGATTATGTTTTTATGGTTGAATAATATTAAATATGACATGTGTGTCCTATCTTTTTTCTTTTTTTCTTTTCTAGATTATAAAATTATTTTCTCATCTAATTCTCCTCGAATATAACTCGAGGTTTCTTATTCAATTATATAAATTTTATGTAATTTAGAAATGTAAAAATTTAGATAGGAAAATCTATTTTGTAATCCAAGATGGAGAAAGAAAGGTGATGATAGCTATAGTTGTGATGCTCACAAATTTCTTATGAAGATTTTCAACAACTACCTAAGTTTTTGACCACCCAATTCCTTTTAGTGGCTCGAGAAAATTAGTATAGATATGTCCATAATCATCCAATTAGAATGGGTGTATGTTTATATATAATTGTTATGTATGATATATCAATAATGCCATGGAATGAAATTTAAATAAAATAATAAATCCTTCATTAACATATTAAAAACACGATTTGTTACCTTTTGATTTTAATACATAAACTCAGAGTTCTATTCATGGATAAATTATTGAACTACTCAAGGTCATTATTAATCAAATATGTTTAATGTTATAAAATTAGGTCTTACTTAATTAACTTATATGATTTGGATGAATTACTTATGATCATAAAAGACTAAATGAAGTAGTTAGACAAAACATATATGATATGTTTAGACAAAGAGTTGTCAAATAACTGATATAGGAGTCACATAGAGATGTGATTAATAAACTATGTTATCTACTTAATTTAATTTATTTTTATTTATTGAGTTACTTAATGTTGAATAAATTAAATGAGATTTTAGCCCACTAGAAAATCTAAACGAGATTTTTTAAATTAACAGTGAAGGTTATTAATTTGCAACTAAATAGTGAGAGATCAAATTATAATTAATGACCTTATCTAATTTGGTTATAAATATTTATGCATGAAACCAATACTTGTTATCTTTACATGAATAGGTTGATAGATTACCATGAGTAAAAATAAATATATCTTTATGTAGTACACATGATGCTAATAAATTAACTGGACCAAACTTCTTGGACTGATATCAAAATATGAGAATTATTCTCAATCAAGGAAGAAGGTTGTATGTTCTTGAAAATTCTATTCCTCATGTCCTTGTTAAGGATGCAAATAATGAAGTTATGACTGAATAACAATGTCATGTTGATAAAAATGAGCAGGCTACATGTATTATGATAGCCAGTATGTCAATTGAACCTCAAATATAACATGGAAATATGGATGTCCATATAATAATTATGTATTTTAAAGAGTTGCTTGATGCAACTAGTAGAATTGAAAAGTATGAAACTTTTAAGAAATTATTTTGCTGTAAAATCACAAGGGGTTCCTTGATGAACACTCATATGTTGAGGAAGATTGAAAATTTTATAAATTAGGCTAATTGGGCTTTGTCATGAAACATTAATTAAGAATAACAAGGGTATTTTTCATCATTGTGGCATGGAAAACCATTATAGAAGGAACTGCAAATATTATCTTGTAACCATGAAGGCTATGGAGCTTGTTGAAGCTTCTACTTCATGTATATTTATTTATTAAATAAAGCTAAACAGACCTATACATGGCAATGAAGTAAGGATTGTTGTATTAATTTTACTAAATATGCCAATATTAGAACTTGATAATTATTATTTTATTATAGAATTTTCTAGAAATATCATATCCATTTCTGAATAGATTTAAATTTATTATTGAGAAAAAATATTGTTCCTTCTATAATAATGATGTTTATTATGGATCTAATACCTATTCATATGGTTTGTATATACATGATCTTGGAATACTCAAGTTCAATACAAATAGCAAGAAGAATATATTAAATAGTCAATATCTATATTATTTATGGCATTGTAAACTAAATCATATCAATTAAATAAGAACAACTAAATTACATAATATTTCACCCTTTTGATTATGAATCATATAAACCTTATAACGCTTGTTTATTGGGTAAAATGACCAAAACACCCTTCACTAAAAGAATAAAAGATCTAATGAATTGTTAGATCTAATATATATAAATGTATGTGGACCAATAACTATTCGTGCCATGAACGGATATACATGTTTCATCATTGATGATCATATTGTGTATGGTCATGTGTATTTGATAAAAGTTTAAATCATTTGAAAGATTCAAATAATTCAAAAATAAAGTTAAAATACAAAATGGAAAGATTTTAAGATAGTTCAATTGGATTGATGTGGTGAATACCTCAACCAAGATTATATAAAAAGAATATAATTCTCTCACAATGAACACCTCCTGAAACACCACAATATAATAAAGTTTTTGAAAGGAGAAATTGCACAATATTAGATATGGTGCAGCTCATGATGAGCTATAAAGACCTTCTATTTTATTTTTTAGGTTATACCCTACAAACTATTACTTACCTTTTAAAAATGGTTCCATCAAGCTATTGATAAGACTTCATATGAGATATGAAATGATAACATATCAATCTTATCATACTTAAAGATTTAAGATGTGACGCTTATGTGAAGCATATTGTATCTGAAAAGTTAGGAGCTAAGTCATATAAAAATAAGTTTGTGTGATATTTAAAAAAATTTATTGGATATTATTTATATTATCCAATTGAGAAAAAATATATGGCTCAAAATATGCTACATTTTTAGAAAGATAATTTGTTCTTAAAGGGAGTAGTGGGAAGAAATAGAACTTGAAGAAGTTCAAGACTACAAACCGACATCCAGATGGAACTTGAGCCTGAAGCTTAAGAAACAGAAGAACTTTGTAATCTAGTAAGACATATTATACATCAATGAGATATGAACTTCTCATGTAAGCTAAAAATGACAAGATGATTATACTTGATAAGTCTGCCAATTACATGGAGCTAATATATGACATTGATTCTATAAATGGCTTGAGACCATAAAATTTGAAATGGATTCTATGTACACCAACCGAGTATGGGCCTTGTTGAATCACCTAAAGGGATAAAACTCATTGTATGTAAGTAGGTCTTTAAAAGAAAGACTAACATGGATAGCAATGTACAAACGTGTAAAGCTAGATTAGTTTCCAAAGCTAACATACAAAGACAAATAGGTTGGCTTTGATGAAACTTTATTGCTGGTAACTATGTTAAAATCCATAACAATTTTACGTGTTATTGTTGTATATCATGATTATGAGATTTGACAAATAGATATCAAAATTGTATTTTTGAATGAGAATCTTCAAGAAGATATGTATGTTACACAATTTGAAGGTTTTGAATCTAAGAAATTTATCAATAAACTATGCAAATTATAAAAATCCATTATGGATTTAAACAAACTTCGAGGATTTGGAATATTTATTTTGATGAGATAATCAAACATTTTAATTTCATTAAAAATATGGATAAGCTTTATGTTTGTAAGAGGTTAGTGGAAGTAGAGTCATTTTCCTAATATTATATGTAGACAATATATTATTATTAAGAAATGACTTTTCTTTACTCCGGTTAATAAAGATCTGGTTGTTCAACAATTTTTTTTATGAAAGAAGTGAGAGAAGCAACCTATATATTAGAAATAAACATTTATAAAAATAAATCTAAAAGGTTACTTAGATTATCTTAATCCACAAGATGTTAAAATGACTTAGCATGGAAGAAGCCAATAGAGGATACTTATTTATTTTGCATAAGATATGTCTCTCTAAGGATATGTTCTCTAAAACAAAAATTAAAAGAGATAGGATAAAAAATGATTCCATATACTTTGGATATAAGATGTGTGTGTGTGTAATGTTATGTAAAAGATCAAATGTATCTTATACTTTAAGCATAATAAGTAAATGACGATTTGATTTAGTTATTGATACTCATACATATTATATTCTTTCCTTTATAAAACAAAAAAATAATTGTTTTCATAAGCTGAGGTATAAGAGATATCTAGAACTAATATATAGATGTTTGTCACATGACATGTGCACTGAACTGACTCACATGAGAATTCTATATGGAGAGATCATTTGTGTCTATATAAAGGCTCACATAAGTAATCCTTAAACTTGAGATCACTAAATTATCTTATATAAGAAATGTTATGCTTTGATATTGTTATACATTGTTTGAATCAATGGTAACAAACAGGAATATATTGGGTATAACATAAACTATATCAAGGTATTTGACATATCAAGAGAAGATTCATCACCCTAGATGAATTAGAAAAAATATTATATTTGTTCCTAAATAGTATATAATATAAATAAATTACACCCCTTCATGAGTAAATCCTTGCGTAAGGTGGAAAGATATTTGAAAAGAATTTCAAATCTTATTTAAAAAATCAATGACTATGATGTTGAAAACAAACATGATTTGAAATAGTAGACATTATATATGCTACAATGTCTAAATCAAAACATTATTGATGAAGAAATAATAATTACACTTAAAAATTTATCATTGAAAGGTTAAGTCAAATCACTTATGACTTACCTAATATTTTGAAGATCATGACATGTTGTTAGACATTGTACTTAATCTTCAAATATAAAACATTAAATTATTGAATTGATAATTAATTAATTAAATTAAATTAAATTAATCCTATTTTATTTAGAATTGTTATTTATATTTGAGCTAATTTATTAGGGAATCTAATAAGTCACACACATAAGAACCATTGGTTAAAAATTAAAATAGGACGATTAATCAAGTGTGACTTGATTGTAAATAAATTTTAGAAATTAAATTTTAGAATGTAATTTATACAGAAAATTACAATTCTAGACCTAGAAAAACCAAATAGGAATTTAATTAAAGAAATTTCTAAAATTATCCTAAAATAATATGTGTGATATTATTTAAGGGGATAAATTATTATTTTATTATTTATAGGATTTTAAGGTTTTCCTATAAATATAATATTACACCTTTTATTTTATGTATAGTACACACAATATAGAACATCTATAAAATAAAAGAAAAGAAAAGAGTTAGCATTCAAAGATATAGTAATGCCTATCCTCTAAAAGAGTTTAGAAGATTTATTATTGGTGGTTCGTGTGGATTATCTTTAAAGACCAGACACTTGAAAGACTTATGGTTTATGATAACCCAGACTTGAAGCAATTACTCAAAGCTGAAAAGAACATATGATCTTTAGACAATCTTCGTATAAACCTTAAACAACCATATATTGTCTACCAAGATCTTGAGGCTTCCAAATTTTTTTAAAAAATTTATTGTTTTTACTGTGATATGTGTTTCAAGAAACTCAATATTAGGGAAGCCAAAAGTTCTCCATATGGGTTGATGAGATTAGACTACACCATTGTGGTAATGGACCTTATTTTGTCCAACTTTTTATAGGATGTATGTTGCAGTTGTTTTAATAAAATAAAGCATGGTTAATGAGATTGTTTAAGGTCAAATTTAAAATGTAGTATATTCTCTTTTGTGGTTAAAATTTTGCTGAAAATTATTTTCTAACAAAAGTTATTTAATATAAAATATTAACATGATTAAAACAAATTGTGGGTGAGTAAGAAATTGATTTTAAAGAACTCTAGGTTGACTTTTTTTTTTTGAAACTCAAAACCTTATATCTCACATAAATAAAATATTTTTCTTGTATTTTATAAATAATAAAAAGTTGAAGGATCATAAATAAGCCTAAGCAAATTAATAAACACGTGCTTGACTTAGGATCTAACATGGGCTTAAGCTCGAGCCACAAGATTTTTTACTAACCTGTTTTGGACTTGGATTTGAGTTTATTATAAAATAATTCTGTCACATAAAGAATTATTTTTTGTGAGCTCATTTATATAAAACCAACTCAGGAATAAAGAGTTTAAACAATCAGTCTTTATCATCTTTCTAAATAGTGTTTTTAAAGAAAAATGCTTGGTTTTTAAGGTTAAATATTGTGAGGTTTTTATTCTTTATATGATGGGTAATTAGAACAAAATAATGAGAATTAATTCTTTTGGTTTCAAAATTTTGTAAAAATAAAGGATGTTTTGTACATTTTTAGATCAGCTCATTTGCCTTCTCCTCTATATCTTCTCAACTTGTCTTCTTACTTTTTTTGTTGTCTTTTTCTCCTGTTCTAGAGATTAAGTTCTATTTTTTTTAAGAGAGATTTTGAGTTCATTCATACTTTTGATTCATGGAATTTCAAAATGAAGTACATCATTTGAAAGTTAAATTATTGGAATTCTAGGAGGCTAATTGCAGCAAAAATCATTTGCATTAATAGATGAGCAATTTAGTTTTAAGAATAAAGGGTTTAATCCCTAATAACAACACCATTAATTTTCTTGTATAAATATTTTCAATAAGTACCTCATTTTAACATTGTTTTCGGTTTAGTATATTTTATTGTCATATGTGTTAATATACATGTTAGGATTTGTTTTTCTTTTCTATTACTACTTTGAATATCATCTTGTAATTTCTTAGTAAGCATGCTAGGTATTAGTTATAAATCTATTTTAAAAATACAAGATTTATGTTTTATATGCTTGCATGTCATGCTTTGTATAGATATCACATATTTAATCTAAAGAACTGCTAGTCCACAACAATCTTAAGACTAAACTTTATCTATGAACTTCTTTATAAAATTTAATTTATAATATTGTCTATTGTTATTATATTCGACATGCTTTGTAATTAGAACCTGTTAGGATAATTTCTTGTTGATATTTTAAATTTTTTATTGCATGTTTTTCTTCACATTTTGGTAACCAAACTTTAATTATAAATTTTTAGTTTTAGAAAATCTTGCTTTAACAAAGACTACTTCAATAAGGGGATCCCACCATCATCTTTTATAGTGCATGGTGAGAAACCTAAAGAGTTCAACAGATTAAACTTTAAGAAGTGGCGACAAAAACTATTGTTCTATCTAACCACTGTTCTTATCTATTTTAGAATCTCACATAAACATGCAAAGAAAAAAGAGAAAAATTCCAAAAATTAAAAAAATGTTGAAGAAAATAAAAAATATATATCAGTGAGAAAAACACGAAGAATGCCTAGAAAATTATCAAAGACTAGTTGAAAAAGATCAAAATACACAAGATTGAAAAATTTAACAGTTCAATTTTGACTGATAAAGGCCTTATTAGCAAGGAAAATTCAATTTAAGGAGAAAAATTCAAAATTAGATATTTAAGAACTCAATTGAAATTTTATAAAGTTTAATTGAATTTATTGAGAGCTTAATTGCAAGAAAGATTGATTTTTAAAGTCAATTTAGGCTTTAATTGGAAGAAATTAAAGTCTGAAGGTCGAATTGCAATTTTAAATAGTCAATTTAGTCAAATCATAGACTTAATTGCATAAATATTGAAGTTTGATGAGCAATTAGAGACTTGATTAAATAAATTTAAAACCAAGAATCAAAACGAAAAAGTCTCATATGAAGGATTAAACTGAAATGATTTAATTAAGTATGACTTGATTAAAATATATTTTAGAAATTAAGGATTAAAATATAATTAATACAGGGATTATATTTTTAGACCTAAAAAATCAAGGACTTGATTGAGTTAATTTCTAAAATTGTCCTGAATTAATATATAAATATTATTCAAGGGCAAATTGATATTTTGCTAATTTAAAGGGTTTTTTAGATTTCTCTATAAATATTAAGTTATGCCTTTTATTTTTTAGTTGTTGTCTGTTATACATAAAAACTACGTAAGTCACAGAATAGAGAGTTAACACTCTAAGCATAACAATTTATCTCTCTTAAATAGGGATTTAAGAGATTTCTCACTGATGGTTCGTGTGAATTATCGTTAAAGGTTGGACAATTAAATAGCTTATGGTTTGTGACAACCTAACCTTTAAAGAATTATTCAAAGCTGAAAAAGATCAGATTTTTAGGTAATAAATCCCTAAACAACTCTAAATCTGTCTAACAAGATCCTAAAGACTCCTGAATAATTTTGTTTTATTATTTCCGCTGCGTGTATGTTATTTGAGACCAACAATGATGGTGGATACTTGAATGAAGACTTAGTGAGTGGATTAGGTGATATTTCAAAACACTTTAAAAATTAGCGTGTCTATCCTTATCTCTTTGATTTATGCATCTTGATATTAATTATTGATTTAAGTATTGTTAAAGAGTTTGGTATTAATTTCAACAATCTTGTCCTTAAAGATCATTTTTAAAAGTGATTAAATTTTTTATAAAGCTCTAGCTCACCTCCTCTTAGGCTTTTTAAGTTGCACTATATTGGTTACCCTGCGTTACTAGAAGGGTATATTGATATTGATTGAATATCCAATATTAAGAACACAAAATTTACTAGTGAAAATTTCTTCACACTTAGTGAAACAGATGTGTCATAGAAATTTTCTAAACAAATATATACAACAAGATTTATAATGAAATAAAAATTTATTGTTTTTGATAAAATTAGAGATGAAGGAACTTTGAAATTTCTAGAGAATATTACATATTGGTGAGAGGAAAGAATGATGATGTTAAGCATGATCTTGATCAATTAAGCATCAGCAGGTACACCTAACAGATGCATGCTTGTTAATAATGCATGCTTTTTACCAATCAGAAATTATTATAGACAAGACATGGATGTTATTATCGTCTCAGTATACCAAGCATAAAACATGACAGTAATTTGTCATGTCCCATCTAAATCCAAACACTACCTTGTGCTTGTAATGAATGTTTTATTACAAGACCTCTGTGTTAACATTTGAATTTATTTATTAGCTATCAAATCTGCTCTTGTATCTGATACTGTCTAATGTTGTCCTGGCTAATAGTTTTGGTAATTAAAATTAGCTTCATTCACTAACCTAATATGTTGTTTACTTCATGATTTGGACACTTGTAGTTACAGGTGCCTTATTATTATTATTTGCACCAAAAATACATAATTTTTTCAT
>Ga0325414_1006809_pt1 | contig 12157 bp, 4 predicted proteins | sample PopdelMetagenome_8_FD_206183 | JGI IMG/M metagenome (GOLD analysis project Ga0325414, IMG submission 206183) | Populus deltoides microbial communities from Bellville, Georgia, United States - Leaf-PdKOR-R3 | ecosystem: Host-associated > Plants > Phyllosphere > Phylloplane/Leaf | place: USA... | reverse complement strand
TATTGCCTTATTATGGGGGAAGAGATGGACTTGTGCAACAGTTAAAAAGGATCTGGATATTCTCTCCTCGATTAACTTGCATAGAAACAGAGGGGACTCTACGCCACTTTGGAATTTACATGTAGAACCTGAACAAGAATGCTTGTCTAATGCTGTTTGCCAAACCGTTCAAACATTATCAAAAGTCCTAAATCAAACAGATGCTGTAAAACAAATTCAAACTTTATTGCTAATTTTCTAAGACAGTTTTACAACATACTGAAAAACATGATCTGCACCATTTCCTTCCCCAACTTCGCTTCTTCTTGCTTTTTTCAACCATCATTTTCATCTTCCATGCTTTAAAACAAGGATGATAAACAGGTATCGGGGCATGTATTCCTAAGCATTTCAAAAAGCCAAAGCATATATAGACACAAGCAACCACTTGCTTGTTTCATGACTATCTTTCTGAGCTGCAGCATGACGGTTTTGTGCTGGCATGTGTCAAATGTTATTGACTAGTCTTCTAAGAAATCAACTCTCTCCTGATTACCTTCATGAAGGTCTGGCAGTTCACCACTGACAGAAAACTTCATCCACCTCTTTTTCTCGGCATATTTGAGACAGGGCTGCATCACAAGGCCAATTGCCACCGCAAACAGACTCACAATCATCACTTTGACTGTTGAAAGAGCTAGCACAACACAAATCAGTATGGTTGGAGGAATACACATAAGAATGGCTCCAACTGTTCCCACAGGAATCTTGTAAGGCCGTGAAGCAACAGGACATTTTATCCTTAACAGTACAAATGCTATAAATTCCAATATCATTCCAAAGCAATATAAAAAATTCTCTGCAGCTACGATCTCCTGAAAGCTTAGCCATGATAACAAAATAACACCAGATGCAGAAAATAAAATCCCAATCAAAGGTGTGCCATGCCGAGACCGCTTGGCAAAGAACTCTGGGAGCATTCCTCGCTCTGCCATCCCCAAAAGCTGGAAAGAGTCGCTGCTCATTTCAGCCACGAACATTCCCATATTTGACATTGCTGCAGCCCCTTGGATCCACCATCTCAACCAAACACCCCCAAGAATTTTAGCAATATCTGAGAAATACCCATCAGTCCACAAATCACGGTTGAGTGGGATAGCACCAGTGCCAACCAAAAGGGGGAAGAAATAACTAAGAACAACCAAGATCAAAGCATAAAAGAGAGCTTTAGGTAGATTTTTCTTCGGGTTATCCACCTCTCCAGCAAGAGTACTTATTGAGTCCCAATAGTTTAAATTCCAAAACAGAGTGTTCAAATACAAATTCCAATCTACATCATGCAAATTCATCGCAAACCATCTTGAAGGCTCCAGCTTCGGAATCGCCACTAGCCCCATAACGACAAAAGGAAGGATCGAAAAGATCCCCAGAAGAACTGCAACCCATCCCACAATAGCTAAACCCCTGTAATTCATGTAAGTGAGGAGAAATGTCAAAGCCAGAGCAGCTGCAACTCTTGGTAAACCACCAGCCAAAGCTGGGATTCCCGACTTCAAATAGTCAAGAAAAAGAACTGGGTACAGAGCATTATCAATCACCCCGCTCAGCCACTTCATCCATCCTTGCTGGAAACCCCAGTAAGGACCCAAAGCAGTTGAAACCCAAACAACATAACCTCCATTTTCTGGAAACATGGTACCCATCTCGGCTGTAATCAATGCCTCGGGAACACTCCATATTAATGGGAATACCAAGAACCCAAGAAGTGAAAGGAGCGGACCAGCTGCCTGAACACTATCCTCCACTCCAAAAGGTCCACCGGAAACCTCATAGAAGATGAGAAAAATGAGGTGCAAAACTGAAACTTTCTTAAAGTTGTCCAATTTAGGTGAAGAAGGTCCTTCATTAATGTCCACATGTGTAACACCAGTGTATTCTCCCATTGCAATAGAAGATTGTTGCTTATTTGCTGCTGTGTTCCTCAGTTTCTGCACTTAACATAAGGTTCTAACTTCATTAAAAAAAAGTTGGGATCTCTATGATTTATCAAGTAGGTAATCAAAGCAAGACAAAATCAAGACGAAACTGACTCATCAACGCAGCTAAATAATGGCAAAACATAAACACAAAGTTTCAAAATTGAGCAACGAAATGAGCATCATTCAAGAAAACAGAAAACGGGTTTTCTAACATGAAATACACCCAATCAAATCCATAAAACTAAACATAACAAAGAAAAAAGAATCTCGACCTTTTCAAGTGGATAATAATAAACAAAAAGACTGATGAGAAACAAAAGAAGGAAAGTTGTAAAGAGAGCGGTTGAGGGAGAGAGAATGGAAAGCGGGGATATAAAAACATACCATGAAGAATGAAGAAAAGACATCGCGGATGAAATTGGGAAGAGAAGCTCTGTAAAACTCAAAAATCAGATTTGACAAAACTGGGTAATGAAGACATTCATAATTACTTTTCAACGGCGTTTTCTTTTGGAGATTGGGTGCGTCTCTTTCCTTATGCCACTGTGTGTTCCTCCTTTGTGGTGAAACAGAAGGTTGAAATATATTTTTCTTTTCATTTCATTCTCGCGGAATTTTTTTATTTTTTTTTTAAATAGAGCAGTGTGATTCAGTAATTGTAATTTTAGGAACTAGGAAGCATTTTTTTTTTTAAGAAATAAGTGAAGTTATATTATATAAATCCGTCTCAAAATCAATTTCATAAATATATGTGAAAATCCATAATTGACATATGATCTATTTATAGGATATGAATTTTTTTTTAATGAAGATTAGAAGCTACAGTATAATGTTGACTTGATAGTATTAAATAGAAAAAATAGTATTAACATATATATTAATATTAATGAAAAATATTTTAAAAAAACATATTAAAAAAATATACATAATATATATATCTAATGTTAATAAAAATATGTTAGGTTTTTAGATAATTTTTATATATTATTTTTTACACAACATTAATCTCAATTAAAATACAATGAGTTCTTATAAAACTTTTATACATCTAAAGCCTAAAGGTACATGAAAAATAAAATCTAAAATGTAGTTGTATTTATAAAATTAGGTTTTTTCTCTGAGTTGAGCCTAAAATAATTGGGTTTTTATTTTGGCTCAACTCAAGAAATGTGGTTTTTTGAGGATTTTTTAAACATATTAGATATAAATTTATCAATGATTAAAAAAATTTAAAACATGAATTTGATATCTTTCTAATATAAATATTATTTTTAAAAAACATATTTTCAATTATATTATTAAACACGCAAAAAATTATCATTCCATCAATTAATTTGATGCACATAATTTATATTTTAAAAAAATATTTTTTTTCCAATGGGATAGTTAAAGTACTGTTTGGGAACGCGATGCAAGCTATATTCTCAAAAAAATCAATTTTTTTGTTAAAAAATAATTTTTTTGTTAAAAAATAATTTTTTTATGTGTTTTGGATAGTTTTGACGTGTTAATCTCAAAAATAATCTTTAAAAAATAAAAAAATATATTATTTTGATATATTTCAACACAAAAAATATTTTAAAAAATAATCACAACTACACTTTCAAACAAAATATAAAAGCTTTAATATTCTTGTTGCACACTCGCGTTATATATCTTTCTTCAGATTTTATTATTTTAAATACTTTTAAAATCAGAACTAAAGATGATTTGTTGAACCTGAAACGATTCCGCCAGACAACAATTAAAAAAAGAAGTGGGAAGCTGCACGTGATTGTTACAGAGTAGCCAGGACTAAAATGACAGGGAACGATTCAGTAAACAAAAGATTAAAAAGACAAAAAAAAAAAAAAAAAAACATAAAAAGGCTCGGCAACACCCACGTCCAAAGAAGAAGCAGATAATGTAATGGAATCCGGTGCCAAACTTGCTCGGAAAAAAGAATTGGGTGCCAAGTGATGAGATTCTTTCAGGGAAGGAATTATTAAAAGACAAACCACGCACTCCCCAATGCACACCTTTTATGGATTCCATGTGCAAAGGTGTACTTTACATGTAATGAAGCAAAATCTAGCATTCTTGTCCTGCCATTGTTGTAAAATATGAACCCCCACACCAATATAGTGTGTGGTATACTAGATAAAAACTTTTATTATATGTTCTAGTAGAGAATATTTTATCCAATTAAAAGGGTACGAGAAGTTTGATTAATTCACTGCATAAGAGTTGTTGTATACTATCTATCATATAAAATCAAGATTTTTATAAAAAGAGTACGGAGTCCAAGTCCTGCGTGTTCTTACGTGTGATTTAGGTATTTGTAAACTTAATTCTTGAAATTATTTTATGAAAAAAAATATTTCTTAAGAAAATTAAATCATCAAGTATTGAGCCATGCTTGTTATTGGTTACAATAAATCAAGAGTGATTGTGTTATGGCCCGGACACCCCACGTGAATAAAAAAAAAAGAAAAAAAAAAGAGTGATTGTGCTATACTTATCATTGATGAAGATATTGTTTAGGTCATATATCAGGAAATAACAATTGGCTATAAAAGTAATGTATGGAATGCATTGAAGAAGTATCCTGTATAGAAGAAATCGTATGAATAGAAAGTCTGTGTGCGTGATTAAAGATACGTGTTGAGATAAAATTGGATGAATCAAGGTGGGTTAAGATTGGGTTTAGGCCCAGAATATCATGTTTCTAAACATTCAGGCGTGGCTCGAATGGTAATGTTAATTGTCTGGGTTAGATGGCCAACAGATGGGTTACTCGCCTTCTTTAGCGGCGCGTGTGACCCCTCTAGTCTCAATTAATGACATTTCAAGGTATTCATTATTCATATATTTATTTCGTTAAGATTTTTTTGATTACACTGAAAGTATTATAATCGGAGCTCTAGACCTCGTTTGTTTCACAAAAAATGGTTTCCTGAAAACCATTTTCAAAACTTTTTTATGTTTATTTGTCATTATAAAAGTTGATCAATGAAAAACACTTTATAGTCAAAGGAAAAATTAGCTTGGTTTCTAGAAAAGTGTTTTCGTTTTATTTTGGACGGAAAACACTTTTCAAAAGTTGTGAAAAATTTAGAAATATTATGTTATTTGATGATTATATCAAATTTGATCCTTAAACTTTTGATTGTTATATATTTTGTTTTAATTTTTTTTTTCAATTTCATCCTTTAGAATTTGATTTAATTTGATTTTTATATCAACTTTGATCCTTATTTTTATGATTGTTACTTGTTTTTATCTTATCATTTTTTTAATTGAAATTTTTTATCTATCAAATTTGGTCTTTATTTTTTTATTGTTATTTATTTTATTTAAAATAATTTATAAAATTATTTTTTTAATTTCATCATCTTTCAACTTTTTTATCTATTAGATTTAATAGCTATTATTTTAATTGTTATTTATTTTATTTGAGATAATTTATGAAATTAGATTTTTTTTTAATTTTATTTTTGTTCAACCTTTTAATTCGTAAGATTTTTTTATCGTTATTTTAATAAACTTGAAAAAAATATTAATAATTTATTTTTCAGCTCATTTTCTATAACATAGTCAAATACTGGAAAATATTTTCTAATTTATTTCTCATGATACTACCAAATATAAAAAAATAATTCACTTTTCAGGAATTCATCTTCCAATAAAATCATTTTTTAAAAAAATTATTTTTCAGCAATCAAACAAAAGCTAATATGTCTTCAATATTCATTATTTATTTATTTGTTCCTTTCCTTTTTATCTCTTTTACTTTGCATTTTGTGCCAATTCATTTCTTCTCTTCTCTTTTCCTACTGTAGAATTGTCTTTGTTTCCTTTGTGTCCATGGGATCTTCATAAAACTTATGAGTTGATTATAATTCTTTGGATGGAAATTTGTAATTCTAGATTTTTTTATTTTTTATTTTTATTGTATTATTAAAAAATGTTTTTCAAAAAAAAAAAGTGAATTATCCACCTCAAGTCATGAATGAATTAGAAATTATCATAGTAATAAGAAATTCAATGATCTTCTAAAGAAGAAAGAAGACACGAGAACTTTAAAATTGTGTATCAAACAATTTTGTTTAAAAAAATTAATTTTTTTATGAAAATTAATTTTATATATTTTTAAATTATTAAAAAAAATTTAAAATAAAAAATATTATTTTATTACATTTTTTTTTTATGATGCCAGCTGAAAAATAAAAAAGCAACCTATTTCAACCTATCTTCACCAAATCTTTGGTTGTAACGCCCCTGGCCTACTACATTTACGTTAACCAACCCAAACAAGCCACGTGTAGAAACTACGTGCAAACGTCAAACGAAGATGCTCCTCAATCAACGAAGTGGTGAACTCTGAAACCACTCCTACACTATATAACATGCCTCCTCCTCCTCCTCGTTCAATCTAAAAAGAAAATCAAGAAGCAGACGGATTCCATTTCAAGTAACGCAATGGGTTTGCAGGTACAGCAATCCTATTTAATTCATTCTTCATGTAAATTAACCTCTTGTTTTGATTGGTTATTGAAAATCAACCTCTATTGATTAGATCTGACATGGGATTTGATTGTTTGATTGCTTTTATCAGTTTGAATTATGCATTAGAATTAGTTCATGTCTGGTCCTCTTGGATTTGTATATGAAGGGGCAGTGTTAATTTTCATGGTTATTAGTGTTTCCCAGTGTAAGTGCATGAAAAACTCTTGGTTGCTCTGTTTTAATACGAATCTAGATTCTTTGGTTTTCAGATCTGTTTCTTCTTCTTGATTGGTTATTATTTAGTATTGTTGAAGATCTATGTTTGGATATATCAAATTTGCAATGTTGTGGTTTTGCATGCTGCTGTAATGACTTCTGTGGTCATGATACTCTGGTTCAAAGCTAGATCAGGGCATCTATTTGTCAACTTTTTCTTTATTGAGTCAAATCTGAGATCAGGGCTATCTATGGGAAGTTGATGGCTAGTAATATTTTGCAGTCTATCTTACTTATGCTTAGAGTCACTGTCTAGTCATGGATCGACATCTATTTAGGCAATCAATTCTCTCTTTATATGATGCATTTCCTTCTCTAGTTTTCCAAGACACGAGATTTATGCAATTTATTTGGAAATAGACGTGAAATACAAAACACTTTGCCTCAGCTATTCGGCTTAAGTTATTTGGCACGCTTGACGTTTAAGTTGTCACAAATTGGGCTGGCCTCTGCAGGAGGAATTTGAGGAGCACGCTGAGAAAGCCAAGACACTGCCAGAAAATACAACAAATGAGAACAAACTTATTCTCTATGGGCTCTTCAAGCAAGCCACTGTTGGACCAGTGAACACCAGTGAGTTCTTTGCTCCAATGATCAGATGGCTTTCCCCTGATTAATTTCTTGATCAAAAGTATAGCTTTATTGAAGTCAACATTTTTCTCTTCCGACTGTCTTTTTATTGACTCGTACTGTTTATGGCAATCTGCAGGCCGCCCTGGAATTTTCAACATGAGGGACAGGGCAAAGTGGGATGCATGGAAGGCTGTTGAAGGTATTGGTTTGAAATTCATGGTTGTAGGATATTGGTTTGTTTTCTTTGATACAACTGTTTCCTTTTTTTTTTTTCTCAGGGAAATCCAAGGAGGAAGCAATGAGTGACTATATCACCAAGGTTAAGCAGTTGCTGGAAGAAGCTGCTGCTTCTGCCTAGTGTAGTGAACATTTATTTATGTTCATGTTTCCTTGTGTTTGAAATAGTTGAAACACAAGTTAATAATTTGTTGTATTGAAACCTTTTCTCTGAATTCTGCCCGTCGAGTTAGTTTTGTTAGCGTGTGCTTCCATTAAAACTGGTTTGGAACCATGTTGGGATGATTTTTAGTTAATGTCTTATCATTTTCTGATCCTTTCTGGACTCCCATGAGAAACCAATGACAGACTGATTGCACTGATATGATGATTCACAATTTTTAATGGAACCGGTTTTTAATTCCAGTAATTACTCCAGAAGGGAGAGAAAAATGAGAGAATAAAAAAAAGTGATCTTCGAACTTGGGTGGAAATATTTCTTCACTCCTACCTTCAGGAAACAAGTTCAAGCAAATTACAGTTTGCAGGTTGGAGCTGCTGTAATTAAGCTGAGCAAAACTGTTGATTTTCAAGTGATGAATGTAATTTGGTCTCGACATAAATAACATCGCACGAAACCGATTTTCCATGTATTTTTTGTAATTGCGTGCCGCCCTGAGTGATTTGGTTTCGATTTCCACATGCACATGGACATGAATCAAAAGGTGTGATTACTTCCCACCCAAACCTATCTTCTCCAGAATTAAATAGCATTAAATTTTCTCTATCTGTATGAAACAGTCTCTATCACTTTAAGCTATGGACAGAAAACACAGAAAACCTATTTGTAAAGGCTTGACTTAATACCAGAATACCAAGACCAGCATTTTGTTTTGACTAGGTGATGGCTTCATTTTGATAGGGATGCTGCCACAAACATAGTGGAACGATCATATTTCCATGGTGCCCCTGGCTGCTATTTTCAAGCATTGGATCAGGATATTTACCAGAAGGGCTTGTGTGTTTCAGTTAGATCAGTACTTGAGACTACCAGTCAGAAAATTGTAATGAACAGAAGGATACTAGAAATATAATATTCACGTTGACAAGAGGCATCGTCTCTGGTCAGAATTCCATTAAGATCTCCAATAATTCTGGCCAACCATATTTCCAAGTTTCTCTGGATTTCTTTTAAGTTGTTTCTCATGGAGTCGAAGGAACGTCTCGTGGTGAGCTTGGCCTGGCTCCCCACCTCGTCCCCATAGTAGATCTTACCAGTCTCATTTTGTAATGCCATCAGCTTCCGTCCGCTGTCAGATGCACGTTACTGGAGTCGAAATGCTTCAAGCAAAAACTCTGTTTGCCTCCGTGTTGCAAACTCTAGCCTGAGTGGTGGTTCATAGGGATCTCTAATTGTTTTTTAAAAATTTAATTGTTGTTTGATTTTCCATGCCAAACTATCACAAACTAAAAGTATATTTATTTTTGTGTTTGAAAAATAATTTTTAAAATTTATTTTATTTTAAATTTATTTTTTAATATTTTCCTATTATTTTGATATAATGACTTTAAATATAATTTTTTTAAATAAAAAAAATATTATTTTAATATATTTTTATATGAAAAACACTTTAAAAAAATCACTACCATACTTTTAAAAACCCACAAAATTTAATTGATATTTATATTAAAAAAATATTTTTTAGTAATTTTAATATAATAATATAAAAAAATAATATGTAAAAAAAAAATATAGTTTAACCAAATAATCAGCATCACAAAATCTCGGAAACTATTGTTGTGGCTTGGAAAAAGGAAGTACTCAATTATTACTTGACAAGTAAAAGACATAAATAACCTCTTAGAGGCACTTTCAAAACCAACCAAATCGATCCTTAAACTGGGGCCTTTTATCGTCTTTCCAAATAAAGGCCACCTTGCTGGGCTTCTTACCAACAAATGGGCCAGAACACGTATCTGGGTTCCATAATTATTTAATTTTCAAAAAACCAACAAACGAGATAGGAGAAAAAACTCTTTCTCCACTCCTGCCTCCTTGCCTTCCCGTTCCCAGATTGAAAATTCAAAAAACTGAAAAAGGTAAAGCAGCACCACTTCCACCGCACTCAAATCTGAAAGAAAACACGCAGTTTGTCTTTCCTTCAGGTTTTTTTCTTTCTCACTTCACTTCTCTTTCTGTTTGGCAGCTTAGAAAGTTTAACCAAGACTAAAATTGTTCAAATTTCAAATTTATCTCTTCATTTCAATTAATTTATTTTTCCTTGTAGCTTAATAAAAAAAATTTCCAAGTTTTTTGCTATCCTTCCTCAGGTTACAACAAACAAACACATGTAAATTTATTTTGACAGAAATGTCCCTCCTCAGTAGATTCTTTTACCGGAGACCCCCTGATGGCTTACTCGAATTTGTTGATAGAGTTTACGGTAATTAATTTTCGATTTATTTAATTTTCACAATATGTGGCGTTCTGTGTGTTAATTCTGTGTGTTTTTGTTGATTATGTGTGTTTTGCAGTGTTTGATTCTTGTTTTTCCACTGATGTATTACCGGATGGAATGTACCAAATTTACCTGCACGAAATAATAACTGAATTATATGAGGAATTTCCGGACTCTTCGTTTCTGGCCTTTAATTTTCGGGAAGGCGAGAAACGGAGTCAGCTTGCAGAAATTTTGTGTCAGTATGATGTTACTGTAATGGATTATCCGCGGCAGTATGAGGGTTGTCCATTGCTGCCATTGTCTTTGATTCAGCATTTTCTTCGTGTTTGTGAGAGTTGGCTTTCGAAAGGGAATCATCAGAATGTTATCCTTTTTCACTGTGAGAGAGGGAGTTGGCCATTGTTGGCATTTCTTTTGGCCAGTTTCTTGATTTTTAGGAAGTTGCATAGTGGTGAGAAGAGGACTCTTGAGATTGTTCATAAAGAGGCTCCTAAAGGGTTCTTGCAGCTCTTGTCGCCGCTCAATCCTTTTCCATCTCAACTTCGTTATCTTCAGTATGTGGCCAGGAGAAATATAGCACCTGAGTGGCCACCTCCTGAACGGGCGCTTTCTTTGGATTGTGTCATTTTTCGTGCCATTCCCAGTTTTGATGCTGGAAATGGGTGTAGGCCAATCATTCGTATTTTTGGTAGGAACTTGCACACAAAGGGTGGACTTTCTACGCAGATGCTCTTCTCTATGTCTAAGAAGAAGAAGTCTGCCCTTCGGCACTACTGCCAGGTGAGAGGCTTGCTGTTCTATGCCATTTCATATTACTTTATACTCAATTTCTCTTTCCCAAGGCAATGTGAAATTGACTGTTCTTTCTTTGTAGGCGGACTGTGATGTGATAAAGATTGACATTCAATGTTTGGTGCAAGGAGATGTTGTCTTGGAGTGTCTGCATTTGGACTTGGATTCTGAAAGGGAAGTTATGATGTTTCGTGTAATGTTTAATACCGCTTTTATTCGATCCAATATATTGATGCTCAATTCTGACAATTTGGACATTCTTTGGGATTCAAAAGAGCGGTATCCAAAAGGCTTCCGTGCAGAGGTGAATTAATTATCAAATGAACCGTTTCTTTTCTTTCTCAATTTTGCATTCCATTTGATTAAATTACATGTCAAAGTTCAGGTTCTGTTTGGGGAGGTTGAGAGCATCTCCTCTCCGAAAGCCCCAACTACAATTTTAAATGGTGAGGAAAAAGGTGGATTGCCGATTGAAGCCTTTTCAAGAGTTCAAGAACTATTTAGTGGCGTTGAGTGGGTTGATAGCAGTGACGATGCTGCATTGTGGTTGCTTAAACAGCTATCAGTCATTAGTGATGCCAGAGAATTTTCAAGAATGCAAAGTCAAGTGAGTTCATATGCATCACCTGTTGATTCTGAAGATGAAAATAATGCATCTAGCACTGCTGATAGTTCGGATGAAGCATTTGATTATGTTTCCAAGTCTACAGCTGAAGGAATGAAACCATTGATGTCAAATAGTGTTGAGTCAGTTCCCTTATCTGCTGAAAGTAATGATCCACAGGATTTGGATCTATCTACAGACCCTCCACCTCAAGTTTCAGTCAAGGGTGTACCATCCTCTCTTAATCAACAATTATCAGTTGCAGGTGTAGGAACTCTGACTTCTCCATGCCCCCCTCAACCCCCTCCACCACCCCCTTTTGCTCGCACACCACCACCACCTCCACCACCACCACCGCCCCATCCTCCATCTTCTATTTCTAACCAAAGTCCTCTGTCAGTGGCTGCTCCACTAGACCCATACCCTCCTCCCCCCCCTCTGCCACCATCACCTCCTCCACGTCCCTCTACTACTACTAGCAATAGTAAATCTCCACCACCACCACCACCACCACCACCACCACCACCACCACCTCCTCTTCCTAATGTCTCTAGTGGACATTTATCAACAGCTTCGGTTCCCACTAGTAAAAGAGATATTCCACCACCTCCTTGTCCACCTCCCCCTCCCAACTTCTTCAATAAAGATGCTTCTTTACCACCTGCCTCTCATAATACATGTCTGCTACCACCACCTCCTCCTCCTCCTCCTCCTCTTCCTAACTTCAGTAAAGATTCTGGTACACCACCTCCTCCCACCTGCAGAGGCCCACCACCACCACCACCACC
>Ga0325414_1006807_pt1 | contig 12158 bp, 9 predicted proteins | sample PopdelMetagenome_8_FD_206183 | JGI IMG/M metagenome (GOLD analysis project Ga0325414, IMG submission 206183) | Populus deltoides microbial communities from Bellville, Georgia, United States - Leaf-PdKOR-R3 | ecosystem: Host-associated > Plants > Phyllosphere > Phylloplane/Leaf | place: USA... | reverse complement strand
AATGTACTTGTCTGAGCATAATCTGCATGGGCAGAGAACGAGATGTAATGGACCTGCATGTTGAGTGGTGCAGTCAGTCCATTCATGAGCTGTACCTCCTTTGGTTCATTAATGATTGTCTTAGCTAAGGTCCCTTCAACAAGAAATCCAGGTATAACACAAGCATTTTTCTTATCAGAGCACCACATATCAAACAACTGCCTTGACAAACCGCTCTGCAGTCCTCCAGGAGTTGCCATAACCACAGATGGCCCTACATCAGTAAAATCTTCAATGCTATTTAATGGTGATATATGCTTGAATTTGAAGGGGTTTGAATCAGCAAACTGATTGCGGATCCTTTCATTCATAGAAAGGATGTATGTCTGGTAAACAGTCATACACTTTTTCGCAAGGGGAGAAGCATAATATACGGGAATGTTATGAAGCTCGGGATGGTTTGACCAATACTCATCAAGGATCAAAAGGAGTTCTTGAGCTCGGCCAAGGGCAAATGCTGGAATTAGAACACGACCACCTAGAGAGATGGTGGAGTGGATAATATCAGTGAAGCGCTTCTCCCGAATGTGTCGAGGTTGATGGAGTTGGACACCATAGGTAGATTCAATTATGCATATGTCTGGAGAGAATTGTGGCATCTCAGCAGCACGAAGATGCCGATCTTCTTCACGCGAATAGTCTCCAGTATACAGCACTCGAACACCGGCAATATCTACCATGAACATGGCAGCCCCAAGGACATGGCCAGCAGTGTAGCACCAAAATTTAATGCCATTAACATCCACAGTCTGATGGAAGTCAATAACCTGCAATTACAAAAATCATTAATGAAATGAAGGATTCTTAAGTTAAACAGAGGATGACAAAGGAAGATTACAAGCTAGGCCATCATAAGGAAAATAAGACCTGGCAAACACCAGCAGATCTGCTCACAAAAAAAGACAAAAATGCAAACACATGCACCCAACCATGACAAAAGTGTCAGGGATTAGAATTAACAGTCCATGTATGAAAAGAAAAATATATAAAAGTGATATCCTCTCTTTCCCTCTGCAATCTCTCAATGGTTTTGACCACTTGCACTCATGGATCATGATTGTGCTACAGGATGGAAATAAAATCAAAAGAAAAAAGAAATCCTCGCTTTGAATTAGCTCCATCGGATTGTATTTTCAGAATGCTACCAAAACTTAAATACTTTTTATTATTATTTCATAATTGTGAAAACATCTTTTAATCAGCCCAAACATTACCTCATATGGATCGGTCACGCACAGATTTATCAACTTAAAATGGCAAGCATAGCATAATGCTTACCAAAAGAGATGCTATATTGAGAAAAAGATAAGCAACTACCATTTTGGAACAAGCACCCTTTCTTCGAACAAACAAGGGAAAAAATAAATAAATTTTCATCCAGTTGTTACCAAACCTTTCTGCTTAACTGTACTAGGGCAGGGGCCCTGTATGCCTACCAGAAGGTTCCCACTTGGCTGACAAAATTTTCCTTTATCTTTATCTGTATCTTTTTTTTTTTTTTTGTTGAATTACTGTTATCTTATTACTAATCACTAAAATCTTACATGTGCAGGAAGATAGAGAGTGAGATGGCACTCGCTATAATATGACCCAAACTCTCATAGTTCAAAAAAGATACATGGCTGTCAACCACAACTACTTGAATATGCTCTTTGATTAATCAGGCAATAGAGTATTCCAAATGCAACTTAAGTGTGGAATCAACTTAGATTGATCACTACTGGAAAAAGAAAGGCATAACTTAATTATCAGATGCATATAAATTGGTCCTCAGTTTCCAAGCGAAACATGCAAACCTCAAATGAGAAGCCAACAACTAACAATGCCAAACTCAAACAGACTGAAAGCTAAGAAATCCATAGACAGCAAAATTCACAACACCAAATGCAAGATTGAAACACTTTAAATTCCAGAAGACGCAGACCTTTCATCTAGAGCAATTAATTCAACATGGATAGGAGGTGATAAAGAAGAATAGCCAATAGGCTGAATTCCTAAGCCAAATATAATAAACAAAAATATTTCCAAGCTATTGCTTAGAAGGAAGGTAAACGAAGTGGATCAAGTTTCTGGAAGAACAAAAAGGATGTGGATAGATGTAAACAAGAGAATGCAAAAATTCATAAACACAAACCTCGATTTTATCCATTGAGCGGTTTATGTCTTTCTCATCAAACAACATATCTTCCACTGAAACCTTGCTCACTTTTACATAATCGGTCAAAAGCAACTTGTAGATAGCCTTTGTTGCATGAGTCATGAAAACTCGACCTCTGAATGTGGTCTGATAAAGAGTGAACATGTTAGATTGATCCTAGTGAAAGATACAATAACTTTGTAGAAATCAGTAAAAAAAACAAACCTTCTCAAGAAAATAAGGTAGGGATGCAGCATGATCCAAGTGAAAGCTGCAGGCAGAAAGCATCACTCCCAATGATTGATGAGAAAAAACTAGAGAGGCCTAAAAATTTTGATTGAAAAGTAACGATAGATAACAAAAACTAAATTGAACAAATATAGAAAACACAGTATTGATTTTATATGTTTAAAAAAAATCCAAGAGGCCCTTATGACTTCATTAATGTAACAGAAAGAATTCTCAAAAAAAAAAACAAGAAGAAACTAAGTAGAGTTCGACACCTTAAATGAAATTCAAGCAAATGGAGCATATTTATTTCCCAACCAATGTGATACAATGATTTTTCAATATTTTCATTTTTTGAATCATTGCATAATATGCAATCACATTAATATTCAACATAATTAATTAGTAGAAATAATTTATATTCTTTTATTGTTTTGCTTTCTTGTTGAACACTTTATGATATTTAATCACATTAAAAAAAATAATTTATTATAATATAGCATAGATAATCAAGATTTTCCTAAATGATTTCTTCTGCCGGAAAGTGGATTGCTTTCACTCCCCAATTGCATGCATTTTCAGCACTGTTCTATTGTGGTTCCCATTATAAGCAATAAACCTCACGAGCACAAACCTATTTCTTAGAAGATCACTCATCTTCTTGCAACAAGGAGCATGTGAATAATTAAAATATAGATATCAAGAGTCTATGACACTTCAAATTCCAACAAAACTTTATCAGACATCTCATTACATCTATACTTCTCTACAACTGCATAGATCCAGTTAAGAGTATAAAGTTCCCAGCACACATCAAGAATACTACTGATAATTTTATATAGAGGTAAGAAAGTTCTGGCTGCCCTCTCTTGTTGACAAAGCATCAAGTTTAAGTTTCACTGTTTCAATTTATATTATTGTCAAGTCCAGCATTATAACAGACTTGGCTAACTTCTACTGATGAGGAACCTAGCCACTGCCTATCAAATGGCCCTGATAATGCAAGTTCAAGCACCTAAGGAACTGCATCATGCGGTTTTTCTCACAATATTTAAACTCCTTCCCAACTTGTATTGTCACAATAAAATCGTCCCAAATATTAGACCAAAATACCCTAACACTAACTTTCTCAATACTTGTATATCTGACTTCTGAGCTGAGTGTTCTCTAATTCTGAAACAATTTCATGTTCTTCCTTGGACAAGTTGATCTCTCGCAGCTAAAAATTTCATGCAATCTTACTACATCATCATAGGAGATATCTCTTCAAAGTATTCTTTTGACAAGAAAATGAACAAACAACAAAGCAAGCAAGGTCAAATCAAAGGAGCATTCAGTGAGAGAAAAAACTAGCATTTATGAAACTAATAGTGAGAAACAAAATATTGCCTCATGGAATGGAAAATCAATATACATATATACAATAGCCAAGCAAGGAGACTTAGCAAGAGAAGGTGAAGAAATACATACTGTGTAACGAGAAGTACATCAATAGTGGAAGGGTCAATCTCATCGAAGTAAGGCAAAGCAGCCATACCCGAATAAGCCAGATGAATTCCACAATCAAACTAACATTGGCATAATTCGACAAAAAAAACATAAATTAATAAACAAAATAAATTCATTGAATTTGATCCAGCATGATCAAGAATTACCAATAGTAAATTAGTATAAAATGCATAGAGGGAAGGAGGGAGGGAAGCAATACCAATACTGTCTTGCCTTTAAATGACATGTAAACACAGGATCGACCAACTTCATTTCCAGCACCTAAAGGGGTTAGAGTTAGCAGATCCCCTCCTTCTCTAGTTACTGGTGCATCCCTTCTTTTTAGTGACTGTGATTGCCCTGTTGATGCCATTCATGTGTTCTTCAGCTGCCCGAAAACCAATTTATGTCTCTGTAGAAAAACTCCTCTACAGCTAAACCCACTCAGCTTCTGATTTGTAATGATTATATAAAATAAGAGAATACAACTTACAGAAGTTGATATAAAGCTTATAATGTTTATAGGGATTATGCTTCAAGCTCGAACTTTTTTAAAATTATAAGGTGGAAATGGGAGTTCCGCTACATCAGAGACACTGTTTCAAGGGGTTTTCTTTGCTTTTACTTGAAGATTTAATTAATGGATCAAATTAAAATACACCAATCATGGTTAGCTTGGCCTCTGTTCAAGTCCTAAGCAGTCCTAAGCAGTCACATGACAAAGGGGAAAGAGAGAGAAAGATGACATAAGACACGGTTGATTCAACCAGATAAGATGGCTTCAAAAACAACTCGGGTCTGTTTCTAACTATAGTTATAGTTATTTTTTAAAATATTTTTTATTTTAAAATATATCAAAATAATATTTTTTTATTTTAAAAAAATATTATTAAGATCAGTGTATCAAAACGATTCAAAACATACAAAAAAAAAATTTTTTTGAATTTTTGGAGAACATAATTTGCACCGCGTTCCTAAACGCTATCTTAAATATGTGTTTAACAACGTGATAGGCCATGTTTTTTAAAAAAATTTTAAAAAATTTTAAAATTTTTTTTGTGTTTTAAAATTATTTTGATATACTTAAATGTTAAAAATAATTTTTTTAAAAAAACTTATTTTAATGCATTTCCAATAAAAACATAATTTAAAAAACAATTTTTACCACGATACTAAACGCATAGTAAATCTACATTAATAGCATATGAACTTATATGTTCTTATCATTGATACTTGACCTGCTACTACATCGAACCCACCCTTCTCATGTACAGTTTCGGCGACCCTTTTTGGTCATGTTGGTGTCAGCTATATGCAGTCTTGCAAAATCTAATTTACCACATCTCCTAGAAAGAAAAAAAAAAAAGAGGGGGGGAGCTACTAATCCAAAAATAAAAAATAAAAAGAACAAATTAAGAAGTACGCATCCTGTCACACAACTTATAGCTGAAGTTAACCTAAAACAGCGGTCTGTTTGGTTTCTATAAAAAAAAAAACAATTATGTACTAAACACATTAGTGATTCAGTTAATCTACTTGTAAATGTTTTATGCATTATACTAGCATGTAAGATTCAGAAAAGGAAGACTATTCTTTAATTTCTCCTAAATAAACCAAGAGAAAGAGCAGCAGCAACAGCAAGTAAAGAGAGATAACATACCTATACATGTACCTATATTAGTATTGTTAGAAGACAAGTATATATCAAACTCCTACTTTTATGACCTTCGACTCCTCTCTTTTGCGTCTTTCAAACCTATTATAGCTTCATGTTGTTGTGCTTCTATGGACAAGATATCCTTGGCTTGTTTAGAGCGCATGTCATCGATTGCAGCAGCTGTGGTTACTAGTAGCGCGGTCGTGATTCCGGCTTCTGGAAGGGAAGGAGGCTGGAGGAGACGTTTTGGTGGACAGTGACTACCTAAAATCTGCTAGAGAGTGCTTTCTTTTTTCTTTTTCTTTTATTTCTTTTTTATCTCTTTTACAAAATGGACAGAGTAAAATAACACAAAAAAATAGTAGTCAAAAAATTAAAAAAAAAAAGAATTAAAATAACATGGAAAAAAGATTTGTATTGGAATCAAGGATTATTTAACCTAGCAACCATCCATTTGCTTCTCTAGTGATCTTGGTTAAGAAAAAGAATGGTTAATAAAGGCTTTGTGTTAACTATAGTGTAACATCCCATATCGAAAGAAGAGTGTCCAGAGTCAGGGTATATTAAGGCAGTTGGTACCTAACCTTGTAGGACGCGTTTTGGGGCCTGTAGGGTGCCAGGAACAAAACCGTGAGGCGTGGAAGCCAGGTTGGGCTGAGTCATAGCAGACAATATTCTGTAAGGGGGAGTGGGTCGGGTCTTACATATAGAACCTTAACAAACTAACCATTAAAGACAAACTCCTTGTACTCTTAGTAGATGAGCTATTAGAAGAGTTGGTTGGTGTAATAGTGTTTTCCAAGGTGGATATGAGATCTGGTTATTATTAGGTTAGAATGGTAAGATAAGATGTTTTTGAAACAACATTCAAGACTCACAATGGACATTATGAGTTTCTGGTAATGTCCCTACTATAAAGTTTGATGAATCAAGTATTCAAGAAGTACCTAATAAAATTTATCATTTATAATAACTAAAGATGGATTTTTTACTGACCTTAAAAAGATCAAGACAATAGTTGATTAGCCTGAACCTTGAAATATCAAATAATTGCGTAGTTTTCTTGTCCTTGTTGGTTATTACAAGAAATTTGTCAAGGGTTATAGGTTAATTTATAAACCATTGACACAATTGATAAGGAATGATGCATTTATGTAGAACATAAAAGCTTTTAAGAAGCTAAAAGAGTTAATGAATCAGCCTCCAGTCTTGGCCTTACCTTACTTAAACAAGGTGTTTATTATAGAAATAGCTGCTTCGGGAAGTGGAATTGGGGTAGTGTTGATGCAAAAAGGACATTATTCAACTACATTAGCAAATCTCTGGGTTTAAGACAACAAATTCTGTCTACCTACAAAAAAGAAATGATGGCTATACTTTATGCAATCTTTAAATAGAGACACTACCTATGGGGCAGGTACTTCAAGGTTCGAATAGATTATGTCAGTTTGAAGTATCTAATAGAACAAAAGATCACATTCTCTTCTTAACACTTATAGATTTCCAAACTATTGGGCTTGGATTTTGAAATTGAATACAATAAGAGCAAAGATAACATTGATTCTGATACCTTATCTAGGAATCTTAAAGAATAAATGTTTACTATAGCAGTATTATCATTTTTTTACCACACTAATCAATCAGATTAAAGCATCATAGAAAAAGGATAGAAATACACAAAAGATCATTCAAGATATATGTAAGGATCCCAACTCTCACCCTTACTATAAATAGGAGAATGGACACCTAAACATGAAAGGTAAAATAGTAGTTAGTTATGATCTTGGGCTAAAAAAAAACTTATTGACATATGTTGTGATTCATCTATAAAAGGTCACTCTAGGGTTAGTGCTACTGTTAAAAGAGTTAGGAGTTTATTATATTAGGAAAGGCAACATAAACACATCAGGCAGTATATGAAGGAATGTAGTGTATGCCAAAGGAACAAAACAGAGAATGTCCTCAGCCTAATATTACTGCAACCCCTTCCTATTCCACAAGCTCCTTTTAATGATATAAGCATGGATTTTATTAAAGGCCTCTTTAAGTCTAATGGCAAGGATGTTATTTATGTGATGGTGGATAAATTTGGTAAGTATGTTCATTTCGTAACCATAGCACACACCCCTATTTTGTTGTTATTGTGGCTATTGTTTTCATGAAAATGTGTATAAATTACATGGGTTTTCATCTATGATTTGACTATTATGATGTCGCGGTCACACAAATTAATTATCGTAGCTTAAATAAACAAGATAGTATAGAGCAAGTAAATGGTTGATCCCACGCGGAATATCTATTTCAGGTTTTTATGCTAGATGATATGAAATTGGGAGGGGGGGTAAGGTTATATAGGTCATGCTATGGTAAACTGAATAAAACAATCAAGCTAAATTAAATAAATCTTAAACTTATCAAGAGAGAAAACATTGATCTCAAGTAAACATCCACCTACATAAATAAAAACTGATCATTGAAACGATACGTCAATTTATATTCTGAATATTTATCTTTTCTTAACATTAGTTAGTTAACCAGTCTGCAGTGTAACTAACCGTAACCATTAAACAATCACAATGTCCGCACTAGTAATTTAATTCAATGGCAACCTTAAGAACTAGATAGGTTGATAAATCTAGACAATATAACTGTCTGTAGTCTATGTTTGATTTGATTGAATATTTTTTCTAAGATTAATAACATAGATTTTCCGGAATTATTAAACTTAGTTACTTCATAAATTTAGATATCATAACTCCAGTTTTAATAGCAAATTTAGCAATAGATTGGTTAGAATAATAACTTAGAATTCGCTCTAACAATCAAACTAAGCAATCATAGGAAATAAGTATAGAAAAACAAGCATACTCATCATGTAAACTGGAAAGAAAATGTAAAATAGATCTCACAATTCTTGAAATCCGAAGGTTTTTATGTCCTTGCAACCAAGAAAGAACTTAACCTTACATGTCTATCGAAAAGTAATTAAGAGAAAAGATAAATACATGATTTTAGGTATAGGAGGAAAGGATGGAGTTTTTCTTCTCTTTCTGGTCGCCCCTCCTTTCCTTTCTCTCTTTTTTTTTATTTGATAGGAAACTCTAATCCCTACTTCCCTATAAAATAATTCTTTTCTAAGTAGACAATTTACATTTAAGTAATGCAATAACTATTTTTCTAAAAAAAAAAGAAATAGTCTTGCATAAAATCTTCAAGCTTTGAATTTAAATTTAGAGAAGTTAAATTTCCCAAATAAAGATTTGAATGTCGGTTTGAATGTTTGGGAAGTAAATTGGACTTATTTTTTCACAAAACCTGTCTGCTGGTAGAATTTATGAGTCGTCTTAAAAAAATCATATCGTCCTTATATGAGCTCTTTTTTCTACTAAAACTTGGTAGGCTAGTAGGTTTTCGAGTCAGAAATCCAAAACAATTGAGTTTGTATCAAACTGCAATTTTCATGCTCTTTCTTTTTTTATTTTTCTTGCCGTATATATATCAAAGTATGGATGTTATCTTTTTAATGCCACTATAATCACTTCATTTTGACCTCTAGAGCTCAAGCTCTACACAAAACATCGATCGAAGGTCAATCTGTCAATGTTCGACACGGGCTGGAACATGGTCTGAATTATCTCCAATTTATTTCTTTTTTAATCTTACATCTAAAAGTGCCTTTAAAACATAAAACAAATAATATCAAGATATTTTATATATAAAACATAGGTAAAATACTAGGTAAATATGAGTAAAACTATCGAATAATATGGTTGCATCAGTGACAGGGACCTGTTGTTTCTAAGTCAGTTTTGGAAGCATCTATTTGCCCAATAAGGGGTTGAATTGTATTTCTTTACTACATATCATCCCAGATTAACGGGCAAACAGAAACAACCAACAAATGCCTAGAAAACTACTTGAGGTGCATGTTTGGTGCTAATCCTAGTCAATGGTCCACATGGTTATCCTTAGTTGAATAGTGGTACAATACACATTATCATGCTTCTATTAAATCTACACTATATGAAATACTTTACGGTCATATGTCTTCTATTTATATTATTTACTTGCTAAAGGATTCTAATATTGAAGTTGTGGATGCACTTCTCATATAAAAGAAAGACATGTTGAAATCTATCAAAATTAATCTCAAGATGGCACAATATAGGATGATCCAACAGGCTGACAAAAAAATAAATGAAAGGGTGTTTGTTGTAGGTAACTGGGTTTATCTTAAACTATAATTGTACAAACAGAGGTCAGTGATTACAAGAGAATCACACAAAATATCACCTAAATTCTATGGTCCATATCAGGTAATTGAATGTATTGGGACAATGGCTTACAAACTATGCCTACTTCTATTGCCATAATTCACCCAGTTTTCCATGTATCACAATTAAAGAAGCATATACAATGATTTACCTAAACTACATGATAGCCTAACACCCTAACCTTAAGCAATATTGAATAAAAGAATGGTGAAGCATCACAATCGTGCAACCACTCAGGTCCTAATCTTATGGAAGAATTCACCTCCAGTTGAAGCCATATAGGAGTTCCTTGAAGAGTTCTCTCTGAGGTTTCCAACATCTCCCCTTGAGAACAAAAGTATTTTTATGAAGGGAGAATTGTTATGTGCATTACTGAAGAAAGAAGATGCCAAAAAAAAGAGTTAGGGTTGATTGATTACTGAAGAATTGTTATGTGCATTACTGAAGAAAGAAGATGCAAAAAAAAAAGGAGTTAGAGTTGATTGATTCAAAAAAAATAATCATTACAATTTTAATTAAAAAGACAAGGGAAAACATAGCATTTCACTTACCCATTTCAACACAATGTTTTGTCCTTATTTTAAGTTTCATTTATCCCGTCTTCAATGTAGTGTTTTATTTTTATTTATTAGTTATAATTGTTGCCACAGGTTGGCCTAGATTAAAGGAATAGTATTGTTCGACAACGGTACCTTATATGTAACAACATTTTTTGCTGGAAAAAATTATGGTGAAATTAGTTTCTCTCTCCCTCCTCTCTCGTCTCTTTCTTCCTCTTTCTTCTCTCTTCTAACTCATTACTACCATTGGATAGCATACTGTACGTTATTGTTCTTCTTCATTAAACTCTTTGGATGTTCTTCAAGTAAGTGTTGTGGAAATCCAGCTCACTATAGCTTGTTGATGCTCATGCTAGAGCTAAATATGTCCAAAAAAAAAGGAATAATACGACACCTTGAACCAATGAGAAAACATTTTGTGGGTGTGTGTGTTATCATGCACACTATTGGATGCATTCATAAATTTAACTATTTAAAGGCAAGCTACAATTCTGATTGACGTTAAAAATAGGATTCTTAGCATGCAAAAGTTTAAATCCCTCCCCGTAAATATCAAATCATACAAATCATATCAAAATCTTAGGAAAATAAAATACAAAATAGAATGCAATAATTAAATCATTACAAAAAAAAACTAAAAGGCATCAATATTTAACTGTAGACTTAGATTTATAGTACTGTAGATTGTAATAATGTTATGACGTCTAAGCTCTTCTTCACAAAACTTAAAAATGTTGCTTTTGAGGGTGTTTTATATTTTCACGGGGATTCAGTTGGCATTGCTGAATTCATTGACGGAGGATTGGTCTTCGCATAATTTTTTAGCACAATGTAATGGTTTTTTTACCCTTACAGAAAAATGATATATACCTATCACTCGGAGGTATTTTTAGCATTTCAACTTTAATTATTTAATGAATTCATAAACTTAACTCTTGAAGACAAAAAAAAAAAAAATCAAATGTGCAATGATATTTATGTATTTTGCTTTTGCTTTTTTTTTTTTTTGTAATTATCGAATTAAGAAAAGGATTGTTGCATTTTTTACTAATTATATAATATTATTTAAATTATTAAACTAGAGGTGCATGGGGCTCCAGAAAATTTTTGGCAGCATGGTTGGCAGCATGCGCAGCCAAGATATATGACTATATAGTAGCTTCCAAGGCAACAATGGACTCCTCTAATTGGTGCCTACCTGACCAGACGACACGTGTTTCTTCTCTCCTTAATGGTGTTGTTTTTTTTCTCTCTCTCCTTTTCTCTCTCATCTAAGCTGGTAAAATCACCCAATCACACATTCCTATTACCAGAGATGTAGCAGTCAATCCCATAAATTAAACCGTCAATTGAACTTCAAGAATAAAATCAAGTAATGAGAGCAACACTCGCATGGAAACAATGATTACAAATCTGACTATTTACAACTTGTATGCAACCAACATTCAATCATATTATTAGAAATTTATTTTTTTGAAGCGCGGATTTATAATCTGACTGAACTAGCAATTAATCCTGCATTTCAAGAATAAAATCAAGTCACGACAGCAATTCTCACATAGAAAAAATGGTTAGAAATCTGACCATTTACAACTTGCATGCAGCAAATATTCAATTATATTTCTAGACACTGATTTTTTAAGGCACTAATTTGAAATCGAACTATCCCTTGGTAGGATAAGTCCAAACTACAGCAATGAGCAAAATCATTAAGGCACGAGACTAAAATAAGAGGCAACCTCAAGGCAGGATGCATTCAAACATAAAATTACTAC
>Ga0325414_1006806_pt1 | contig 12159 bp, 7 predicted proteins | sample PopdelMetagenome_8_FD_206183 | JGI IMG/M metagenome (GOLD analysis project Ga0325414, IMG submission 206183) | Populus deltoides microbial communities from Bellville, Georgia, United States - Leaf-PdKOR-R3 | ecosystem: Host-associated > Plants > Phyllosphere > Phylloplane/Leaf | place: USA... | reverse complement strand
GCCAACCCTAGGAATTTCAAAACTTTTGATTTTTTTATTGAATTCCAGCAAACTCAAAAAAAATTAATGGTATTGCAATTTCTTTTGCCAATTAGATGAATCAATCAAGAAAAATCAAGAACACACAATTATTAAAGTATGTGTTTGGAAATTATTAAGAAACATAAGAACTAGGGTTTGTTTTTCAAGAAGGTGAAACTTTATGGCAAGTAATCAAGAAAAATAAAGGAATGAATTAAAAGGGATATAACTTGAGATTAGACCTTGCACTGGTACCAATTATTGAGAGCGTGAGCAGAATTTTATTGAATTCGCGAACCAATATCATTCTAATTTAGACTTTAAAATTGATAATTGAGCTTGACATACGACCTACCCCAAGGCACCAAGATTATAATAAGATGTCCTCACTTGGAGACGAGCACAAGAACTATGAAATCACAATAAATATTTGTCAATTCTTTGAAGAGTGTAGTTCAATCAAGAACCAAATAAGAAAACCCCTGTTAATGGAATCTATAATTCTTAATGACATAATGTCTTTTCTGTTTTCGTACTTTGCTGGCAGATTCTAAGCTCAACTTTAAACATGTTGTTCTCTCTCGTCTAGATGAATTAGCGGGCCTGCCATATATCGTTGGAAAGGTAATGAATTCTAGTTTCTAACCCAATTACAATAGCATCCAAAATCTTCATGTAGCTTCTATATGACCTAAAAAGTAGATAAAGGTCCACACAAAAAGATTTGAACCTTTTTAACTCAAGCCTCTTGACTTAGCTCATTGAATTTCTCTTAGATCCATTTCGTTTTAGGCCTTATAATAGATCAAATGGACACTCCTAATGAATCCTTTGATATCGTAGCTAGGATCACATCATAATATTTTTCCATAGTCTTGTTAATGTTGGAGTTGGTTGCACTATCTTTTTAAGCAATCTGAACATGCTTTATTTCTTTTAATGGATGAATGAGCTTTAATATTTCAGTAGCTGGTTACTTTATTAAATGATATATACTATGTTAGATTCATTTCTCTCAAAATCACTTTCTCAATATCACTTGTGCCACAATGAACTTTCAAACTTTTCTTTGATATTGTAAGAAAATTCAAGGTGGTTTAATGCTCGAATGCTAGAGCTAAACTAGAAAATTAACATAAAAGTGGTAAAAATATTACAAGAATATTAGTTAAGAATTGGTAAATATAAGGGTCATTGTTTTTTTCTTAAAAAAGATTTTTGTAACAAAAATAAATAATTTACGAGCAAAATAGTCAATATTGTTAATTTAATTTATTTTCATAGATATTCCAAATAATATAATTAAATTCAATTATGTGGTTTAGTATTTATCTCAAATATAAAAATTATAATAGGTTATCAATTAAATTTAAATTATATGTCAAATACCACATATGATTTGGTTCCAAACAGGTTGACTCTTTCTTTGTTTTATGTATTTCATGGCTTTGGATTTTGTGGTTAATGATCATTAGAGTGGAAGTGTAGATTTTGAATTAATTTTACGCTAAAAATGGATGTTTTAAGCTTTCATTTTTTATACCTGAAACGGGTTGTATTCTTTTTTTAGGGTTATATTTTCTATAATTGGTGTTGCTGATTTGGGTTGATCATAGGATGGTTTTTATGTTTTTCTTTTTTAAAAAAATGCTAGTTATGAATTTTGGTTGAAGCTAATTTTATTTTTTTTGTAATTTATGGTTATGGTTTTAATGAACTCAAAATTGCACATCATTTATTTGATAAAATTCCCAAAGATTAAAAAAAGTTGTTTTATAGAATTTATTGATAAGGGCTTATGATTGGAATGGTCCATTTGAAGAAGCCATTGATTTGTATGTAAAATAATGGGTTATGGTATCACACCCAACAAATTCACCTTCCCTTTTGTTCTCGAAGAATGTTTGACTCTAAATGTAGTGATGAAGGAAGAGAGATTTAGTTTTACATTAAAACACTCGACTTGAATCTAATGTCTACGTTTGCACTACTTTGGCTGATTTATATGCTACATGTGGGTGTTTGGATGATGAAAATGGGGTGTTTGATAAAAAACCTAAAAGTAATGTTGCTTAATAAGAACTGTAATTGCTTAATTTTCATGATAGCTTACAAGGACTACATAGACTTTAGCTAGCCTTGTATGGACTCTCTTTCCCAACAACTGGTCATTAATTTGGAATCTGATTTTTTTATTGGCATAACACTCTTCAATTTTATTCTATTTATATTAATGAAAATTATAAAATTGGGTTGATTTTATATTGAGACAAAGTGTTTAATGAATTAGCAAAATTTAGTTCTTTTTAATTTTTGGCAAAGTTGTAATATTAGTATTGCAAAGAGCTCTTTAGTTATTAAATTAAAAATAATGGTAATATTATAAATAATTAGACATTTTTTGAGGGGATGTTAAGTGTTAACACTAGTACCAAGTTTTAGATATAAATGGTAATTTTTTAAATTATAGTGGGTAATCATAATATAGACTAAACTATATGGTGTTAACAATGATTTTTCCTATAAAAAATTACTTAATTCATATCATATTTTACTTGCAAATTTAAAAAGTTAACATAAACTAATTTAAAAAATTACCTAATCCATACTTATTTTATCTTATCATGGTTTTAGAAAAGCATCTTGATTTTGAGTTGGTGCTTGGTTTTGTAAGCGTCTATTTTATTATCATATAATTAAATAAAAAATAGTTAAAAAAAAACTAAGTTATTAAATCTCAATAATGTTCATGATAGAGGTCACGACTTTAACGAGTTGACCTGGTTTATCCAATGTATTGTCATTTCGCTAATTTCTTAAGAAAATACGTTATCATAAAAATATTATTAAAGTCAAACCATATTTTTACCAGTCGTCTAAGTTATTTTTAACCAGCCAAGTTGATCGGGTTCTACCAGAACAACTCCTATACAGTTTAATTTGAAGCTCTAGTTATGTAAAGAGTCTGACCGAAAAGTTTAAATTTTGACTCACTAAGTTGGGTTTAATGACATTGTCAATTAATTTTCCTTTACATAGGCATTAGTTTTTTACATGTAAAAAAATCTTGGTCTCATTGTAGCGTAGCGTGGGGAATTATCTAGTAAAATTCTAAGAGTGATTTTTATTATAGTTGTAAAACTTAAGCTATCTATCAGGTTAACTTGAAAAATCCAAAAACTAGTGTCTAGTTTAAATTGGATTTGAAGTTAAATGGAATAAATAATTGATTCAAATTGATATGGTTAAAATCCAAGTAAAATGTTGACTTTGAAGAAAAAACATAGAAAAAGATCAAATTGCTTATAATTTTAATCTTAATGTTTTTTTATTAACAATCTATTTTATCAACTTACCTAGACTAATATATATATTACCATAATTGACCTATTTCACTAATTCAATGGATTCACAAATGACTTAATAAATTGGGATTTTGATTAGATCTACAGCTATGCTTTTAAAAATGACAGGTGAATAGAAGAATTTAGGTATCAAACCATAAACAAAAATATTTGGCACAACTACTACTAGAATTATCTTTCCTTTTCAATTACATCAATTTGTTAAATTTCAAAGTGATGGATCAACATGTTTTATATATTTTTAAAAAGAGTCAAAGGTAAGGTGATGACCCAATATCTCTGGGCTCAACTACATGTCGAGCCTAGATGGTTGTAGAATTGATAATCTTTCTAGGTCCTATATTGGGCCATAAGATTCCATTGGTTTTTTTTATCATGACTCTTAATATAAAACGTTCAGGTCAATGACACTCATCTTTCTACACTTCTAAGTGTATAAATGTATACCTCAGAAAAAAAAATAAAGGTTTTGTAAATTGCAAATTAAATAAATGGAGAATAAAAGTAAAGAAATTTATGCATAGGTTTAAATTTAAACGGGAACTCGGAAATTTTTTGAACATAAATTTATGAATGAAATATTTCAAGACATTATAAATTAACCCAGAAATGTTGAGGGCTGGATTAAATTAAAGAAAATAAACTAAACTAAAAGTTGTGGGGTGAAATTGATGCGATCCAACCATCAAATGATCAATTGGAGGTTCCAGTTGCTCCAGTTACTAGGCTTAGGGCTAAGAAGTTCAAAAAAGCTTTCAATGGACTTCTTCAAGATACATGGGCTAAGGTGGACTTCAAGAGGATTTGTAATAATAAAGAGCAAGCCTTGATTAATATGATTCTTGTTCAAGAGGGGCTTGTTGGTGGAACCAAGACCATTACACAAGGATTGGGAGAAGAAGACTAAATTCAAACAGTTTGACCTTTCATTACTTGTTTGGTCATAACTGGAGCTACAAATTAAATTTTGATGTGATTCTAGTTGGGCTGGAAATAACGAACTTGTCTTATTTAATTAGTTGGGCTGTCAAAATTTATTTATTTTGAGAGGAGACAATTTGTTTGGGTTTTAGACTTGTTTATTTTTTTAATTTTAATTAATTTGGGATAGTTTTAGCTTGGGTTGATTATTATTTAAATTGGGTTTATGTGAGACCCATTAGGGAAATTAGGGTTTTGGCTTGGAGTTTAAATACTCTTTAGAAATAATTTTAGGTCAGACTTTTGATGATACTTTTAGCATTATAGACGACTTTTGGTTGCTCAATCTTAGTTCTTGATTGAACTTTCAACTCTTCAAAGAATTGACCATTATTTGTTGTGAATTTATACTTCATTTGCTCGTCTTCAGGTGTAGGCATTGTGATCGAATTGGTTTATAGTCTTGTTGCCTTGGAGCAAGTCTTCCAATGTGATAAGCTCATTCAACTCTCAACAAACTTGGGTTGGATTGATCTTGGGGTCGTGAATACCATTAAATTCCGCTAGGGTTCACATCAGAAATTATAAGAAATGAAAAGAGGTATAGCTTAATTATAAAAAGAAAGGATATGGGGGCAAAAAATAATACACTTAAAGAATATGGGGCCTAATTGCAAATAAAAAAAATTATAGAGCATAAATACTCGTCTTTTCACCAAAAATCTACAGCAACCATAAGGAAAGAAAAGAGAGAATTTTTGTATCCATCCTTACAAATCAAGAGAGAAACACCAAAATTTCAAGAACCCATCCAAAATTAATGATTTATAGATGGAATAAACACTTGTGGGCAAGGGATTAACAAGAAAATTGAATAAGAAGAGAAAGGAGGGTCGAATGTCATTAAAAAAGAAAAGAGGGAGTTGAAAATCTTCAACTAGTTGAAGATCAAAACCTTAATTCGTACCAGGTAAGGTATTCTAAACATGATCTTATAATTCATTTCCAATTCGATAATGAATTGATGCCTTGATGTTGAGTTATAGATTTGGGTTCTTAGACTTGAATTAGGGAAAATAGTATTTGTTGTTAAAATTAAGTTAATTCATGTGTGGTATGTGATTGAGGACGTGAAACCATGATAAATTTACCTAGAAAAGGTAGTTTGTGAAAGTTATATGTGAAGGGAAGAGGGTGATGAATCTGTACAAACTCATCTCCTCACTTTCGGTAAGATTTTGGATATGAGGATGAGGGAAGTAAGGCCAGGTTCCTTCATAGAATAGTTTTGGATGTTAGCTAACTAAGAAAATTGATCTTTCTCAATTTGGAGTTGTAGAACTCCAGTTATAGGTTATCAACCGAGACTGTTCATGACAGAACCTATAGGGCAGTAAGTCTGATTTGTTAATGAGCAATTTTGACTATTTTAGGGGCAGAACTGGGTTCTCCTTCCTTCAGAGAACTTGTATTCTCATGTTTTAGCTTTCGAACGAGACCAATCTCACTTAAAACGGAGTTCTAGAACTTTAGATATAGTTACAAATATAAGGAGAGTTCAGACAATAATAGTTGGACAATAACAGTTCAATGCCTAAACAGTAACGATTCAAGACAGTAACAGTTCAATGTCTAGACAGTAATGGTTGGACAATAACAGTTCAATGTCTAGACAATAACAATTGGATAATAACAGTTCAATGCCTAGACAATAACGGTTCAAGATAGTAATAGTTCAATGCCTAGACAGTAACGGTTCAAGACAGTAACGGTTGTATAGTAAGAGTTCAAGATCTAGATAGTAATAGTTGGACAGTAACAGTTCGAGATTTAAACAGTAACAGTTCAAATATAAAGAAGGGAATGATAACTATGGTTGGATAAAGAATGACAACATTAATGGGTGTAATGAGAAAAAAATGTAAAATATAAAGAAAGAAATGATTGAAAGAAAGATTTACTAGTTGTTGATATGATTGTTGTAAAACATATCCTTAAATAAGAAATATGAAAATTTTGTGTAATGATGTCGATATCTGGAATAGTATTCAAGGTGAAAGGATGTTGTGTGAATTGTCAAGTGATGAAATTATCATTGTCAAAGGAAATATGAGAAGTGTGATATGGGGCATTAACTAGCATACATTTAGTGTATGTTAGGATCCTGGGTAAAGGGATCAACATGTATTGACTAGCATACATTTAGTGTATGTTAGGATCCTGGGTAAGGGGATCACCTTGCATCGACTCCTACGGGGTGATAATGATACCAGTGAAATTGGTATCGGTAATGTGTTAAGCGGAAATAATCATGGTTGATCGTATGAAATCTTGAATGGAGGTTGATAATGAAAGAAGAAACGGCTTTTAGTAGTTGAAGGAGAAAGAGTTTTCAATGAAAACCAGATGGGAAAAATGAATAAAATATGAATGCATATTTGCTTTTTTAAATTGTTGGATATTTGTGTTACTATATTATTGTGATATTTATGTTTCAATAATATGTATTTTGTTTCAGGACCATCGCATGCACAACATGAGGAGAATCTAGCTTATTGATTAGTATTTAAAAGTTCATTTTTATCAAGGTTTTATATCATCATTTTGCACTTGAAATATCAATAACTCCTTAACTAAAGCATGTTTTATAATAACAAGTCTGATACCATAAGATACCTTTAATTGATGGTAAATGTTAATCTTAAATGCAGGCCTATCATATAAATGAAATGATTGATTGATGAGTTTAAGTACGAAAATTGAAAGGAAAAGGAGAGGGCCAAACTTAGAAAAGAAATGTTGGTTCAGTCCAAACTGGAACACTGTTCGGTAATTGGGTCATATCTAAAGTTGTAGATCTTGAATTTAGGTCTTCCTTATATATTCAACTCCTTTTGCGACATCAGATACTTCAGGCTCTTATGATCAGTAAAAATTTAGGTTCGAGCCCTATACAAATAGTTTCTCCATATCCTGAAGGCAAATGCTACAGCAACCAACTCTAGGTCGTGCACCGGGTAGTTCACCTCATGAGTCTTTAACTGCCTTGATGCATAGGCGATCACCTTCCCATGTTGCATCAAAACACACCCCAATCCCTTCCCCGAGGCATCACTATAGACCACAAAACCCTCGGTCCCTAAGGGAAGGGTTAACACTAGAGCAGTGGTGAGCCTCCTCTTCAATTCTTGGAAGCTTTTCTCACATTCTTCCGACCACACCCATTTCTTATTCTTCCTAGTTAGCTGGGTCAAAGGGGTTGCAATCAAGGAAAAACCTTCGATAAATCTCTGGTAGTATCCTGCAAGTCCTAGGAAGCTACGTATTTCAATGACCGAAGTCAGCCTTTCCCATTTCAAGACTACTTCGACTTTTTGGGGGTCTATGAAAACACCTTAGGCTGAAATGACATGTCCCAGAAATGTCACTCTCTTTAGCCAAAAATCACATTTACTCAGTTTTTCATATAACTGGTGATCTCTCAAGGTTTGTAAGGTCTGTCTCAAGTGTTCTTCGTGCTCCTCGAAAGAATTCGAGTACACCAGTATATCATCAATGAATACCACCACAAACTTATCAAGGTATGGTTGGAAAACCCGATTCATCAAGTCTATGAAGAGGGTTGGGGCGTTCGTCAACCCGAACGGTAGCACCAAGAACTTATAGTGTCCGTAACGGGTTCTAAATGCGGTCTTTGCTACATCCGCTTCTTTAATCTTCATCTGATAGTACCATAATCTCTATCTATCTTCAAAAATGTCCGCACTCCCTTTAATTGATCAAACAAATCGTCTATCTGAGGTAATATATGCTTTTTTTTATTGTTATTTTGTTCAACTGTCGATAGTCAATACAAAGTCTATGGGTTCCATCTTTTTTTCTTACAAATAAAACCGGCGCTCCCCAAGGAGAATTACTAGGCTATATAAACCCTTTGTCTAACAATTCTTGTAGTTGAGTCTTTAACAAATAGGACTGGTTCTCCCCAAAGAGAATTACTAGGTCATATAAACCCTTTATCTAACAATTCCTGAACTGGTGCTCCCCAAGGAGAATTACTAGGTCGTATAAACCCTTTATCTAATAATTCCTGTAGTTGAGTCTTTAACTCGTTCAATTCTGCTGGAGCCATCTAGTACGGTTGTTGGGCTATGGGTGGGACTCTAAAAAAAATGTTTATAGACACCTCTACCTCTCGCTCTGGGGGTAGTCCTGGTAGTTCTTCAGGAAACACAACTGGGAATTCCTTCACCACAGGAATATCCTTAAGTTGTGGACCTCCATCATCAGAGTTTAAGATGTATATGAGGTATCCCATACATCCCTTTCTTAGAAGTCTTTGGGCTGTTATAACCGATATTAAAGCGATCGGTTTGAGAATTCTTTCTCCCTCAAAAATCATCCTCTCACCCTCAGGTGTTTGGAATGTAACAGTTTTAGGATAACAATCTATTAAAGCCTTGTATTTACTCAACCAATTCATGCCTAGGATTATGTCAAAATCATGCAACTCTAAGGGAATCAAGTCTACTTCTGTTTCATACCCAGATAGACTAACCCCCACATCCACATATAAAATATTTGTTTCAACCATGTTTCCTATTGGAGTTCCAATTACAAACCCCTTCTGTACTATTTATACTCCCTTTCTCAATTTAGTGACAATTCTCCTAACAATGAATGAGTGGGTGGCACCCGGGTCAAACAACACATGCATATTAAAATTATCCATTAGTAGTGTACCTACCACCACATCCAATCCAACCCTGACCTCCTCTTGTGTCAGGTGGAAGACCCTCCCCGGGGTTCGATCTTTTATGCCCTCAGTCTCCCTCGACTGGAGTTTGCTCCTGATTGAGAAGATCTCACTAGCCTATTCACGATGACTGACTGTTGGTGGCTTTGACCCGGTTGCCTATGGCTCTATACTTGTCTAGTGTTCCTTTTGGGGCAATCCCTCTTGTAATGACCTCTTCCACCACAGTAATGACACCCTTGACCCAGATACTGGTAGTTCCTCTACCTATAACCTTCTCCTTTACACACAAAGCATCGTCCGGGGGAAATTGAGTAGTCCCCAGGGTGTTTTTGTCCATATTTTATATAAAAAGAAGAGTCAACACCCTTGCGGTCACCGGTCCCCGTTACAGAGTTTGCCCTTGAGTGCGACTGCCCAACCATCACTCTCTCACCTGATCGTTGGTGGGGTGGTAACATCAAGCTCCCCTTTTTCCTGTTTTGCTCAAACACTACACTTTTCCCTTTTTTTGGAAGTGGTGGTCTGCAACTGAAATAGTCCCCATCTCTCTTTTTGCCCATACCCTGATACCCCCCTTGGCTCTCTCCAATACAAGCCTTTAGAGCTTGTGCAACCTCAATCAACTCCCTCACGAATTTAAACCGCAAGGCGATCAATCCTTGTCTCAAATCCTGTCGCAAACCATCTCTCAACTTCTCAATCATATGTTCCTCTGTCGGCACATAGTGTGGGGCGAACAATGAGAGATCATGGAACCTCTTTTCGTACTGCAACACTAATATATCACCTTATCTTAATGCCAAGAACTCTTATTCCTTCACCTTGCGATGGTACCTAGAATAAAATTGATTCTCATACTCTATCATGAAGTCACTCCAAGTTAGTGTCTCGGTTGCACGCCTCAACTAAATTGTTTCCCACCATGTCATGGCCCTATCAGACAGTAACTGGGTTGCACCATTTACCCTCAAACCCTCAGTATGCTTATTTGAATCATGGTCTTTTCTACCTTCCTAATCCATCTCTCGGTTATCTCTGCATCTTGTTCCCCCATATATTGTTCATAACCTATTTCCCTCATACTCTTGACTAGTCACACCAGTAGCACCACGTTGTCCGTGGTCGTGCCAATCACAGGGGCTGCATGTGGAATCTGCATGGCTGAACAAGCCATGCCCTTCATCACTGCCTTAACTATTCGTACAAGGAGTCCCACGTCTACAAACTATGAGGGAACACCAGTTGGAATAGTTGACGGTTATGCTTCTGTTCTTTCTTGTTGCTCTACTGCAACTAGGGGTACTTTTTCTGTCTAGTTAGGCCTCCAGCCTTCCCCCGCTACCGCAACTTCCCCCTGCAAGGTTTCAGGTGGTATTACCGAAGCATGAGATGCTGTATCATCCAAGAGATCTTCGTCTTGCCAACCTTGGGCACCTTGGTTCCCGCCCCTCCTTTCTAAAGAGGGTGTTTCAGTTTGTGTCCCTTGTTGGGTGCGTACCATCTTGAAATTCACCACAACAACACAATTATCAATGATCCTCAGGATCTAGACCAAGTGCTCTGATACCAACTGTAACAACCCAGCATTTCAAGCCCAAAACAAAGGTAATTTTTTTTTACACACATCGTGTCGGTAATCAGCGAACCTGTTCCCTCACATCATCAAAATACAATCCATACATCAACAACAATCAACATTTCATTTAAAAATGAATCTTACATTAACACATAATATTATGTTTGCATGATTAGAAGTTCACATTAAAAATATACATACATAGACATGAGTTTGCATTCCTATCCTAGTAATAGTCATCACGTATTTAAACAAAAAGGATCTAATAATAGTTATACGTTCAGTACATTTATTCATACAAAATACATCATGATTTAGAATGCAACTACATGATTCCTTACAAAAGTAGGTTCCCGTGTATTGGGTTTCCTAGGCACCTCGTTGGTGTGACGTCCCTGCTGCAGTACAAAACATTTATAAGAATGCAATTACTTAATAATAATACTGATAATAAACGGTCTGGCAGTTTAATGAAACATTAACATTATCCCATGTTTAAGGCATGACATTTGTAGTTCTTTCATGTACTTGGTATAAACAACTTATAGTACATATAGATGCACCAATTCTTGCATTCAGCCATAATCTTAAATCCGGCTATCCTCTCAAGGCATCATTTGACGAGGTTAACCGTTCACTCACCCCGGCCGTCCACTTCGGATGCCATCAACCAAAGCTAATCAACCATTTGTCCCGGTCATCCACTTGGATGCCATTAGCCGAAGCAAATCATTCATTTGTCCTGGTCATCCATTCGGATGCCATTAGCCGAAGCTAATCAATCATTTGTCCCAGTCATCCATTCAGATGTCATTAGCCGAAGCTAATCATTCCTTTGTCCCGGTCATCCATTTGGATGTCATTAGCTAAAGCTAATCATTCATTTATCTCGGTCATCCATTCAGATGCCATTAACCGAAGTTAATCAACCATTTGTCAACATTTAAGCATTTGGCAATCTGATATCTATACTAACACAGTATGGTAGCATTCATCATAAAGTATTTCATTATTCAACGTTATGAAAAAGGAAGGTGAAAGTCACCTACCTGCTCCACCTGTGGGTTGTTCTTGTCTTGACGATGGTCTGATCCCAACCGCACCACCTAAAACATCAATGGTCATAAAACAATACATTTGTATCTTTTTATCACATTCATCACCATACTTTTTTCAAGAGTTCATATGTTCACATACAAGTGTTCCACATTTTACACCATCATACCATGAAATTGTTACTAGCATTTAAGTCATCTATGCCCGGGAGGCCTATTGTAGAAATTGGCAGCGAAAACTGGTTCGCTGCTGGTGCCACAATTTCAACAGCGAATGCTACTTCACTGCAGACAACTCAATTTCAGAAGCGAGTCACAAATTCGCTGCAAACAATACAACTTCGACAGCGAATCACACTTTCACTATAGAAACACACAATTCGGCAGCGAATGCTAATTCACTGCAGGCAACTCAGTTTTGGCAATGAATCACAAATTCGCTGCAGAATACACAATTTGGCA
>Ga0325414_1006802_pt1 | contig 12161 bp, 9 predicted proteins | sample PopdelMetagenome_8_FD_206183 | JGI IMG/M metagenome (GOLD analysis project Ga0325414, IMG submission 206183) | Populus deltoides microbial communities from Bellville, Georgia, United States - Leaf-PdKOR-R3 | ecosystem: Host-associated > Plants > Phyllosphere > Phylloplane/Leaf | place: USA... | reverse complement strand
AAGGGGGGCAGTTGCCTCCTGAAATTTTCAAAATATTCATTTTAGCCCTCTTTAATTTTAATTTTAATTTTATCATTTTAAATTTATCCTCTTCTTTTTAGATGTTTGCCCCCCACATTTCTTGCAATTCTTTATTTGCCCCTTATTGTTGAATCTTAGCTCCGCCCCTCGTCGGAGGGTGGTTGCCAAAATGGACAGTAACATTTCGCTTGCACAGTAACGCTGATATGATAATATATATATCATGGTTAGTACAGGAAAAATGGTGTTGTACCATTTATCATGAGGCAGTTACGTTCAGGCGGTGCATGATATTCATTTGCTGTCCTGCACCACCATCAACTTGCTGACACATCAGTAGCTTGAGAAGCCATCTTGCAAACATTCATAGAAAAGCTAAGCGGAACGGAGCATGACACCGGTCCATTTTTGCAAGATTTAGACATTGAAGTTAAAGCACTATACTGTATTCTCTCTATATCCACGTTCTTAAAGCTGTTAAAATCATCGCAATCGAATGTTTCGTAGCCCATTAAAAATTGCATTTCTCAACGAAATTCTACACTCTTTTCATGCACCCGAGAAAGAAAAAAGAAAAACATTAGGATCTGTTCATACTAAAATTAAATATTTGGTAGTTTGCCACTTATGCATTGGGTATATATCATTGACAGTTTTAAGAGTTGTCTTTTCATTGTTTTAATTCTAGAATCTTAATGGTTTTTAGTGTTCCTTTATTATTTCAAAATTTCAAGTTCTAAGGTCGATTTCCTCCACCTTAGTAAGGCCCAACCTGAATTAAACCCATTGTCGGCTCTATGAATGAATGTTGTTTGAAGTGTGAACATTGAATACGAAGTACATGTATAGGGAGTGCTAAATAGTTCTTGTAAGTATGTGCCTGAGTTGCCTATCCCTGCTGATAGGAGGGTTGAATCATCTATGTTCTTACAGGAATATGCCTCTGCAGCAGGGATTGAAGTTTTTTCTCCTGTCAGTCATACACTTTTCAATCCAGCAGATATCATACAAAGGGTAGGTTAGAAGTGGTATTGTCATGTTCGTTGACATAATTTCTTTTACTGATGTGGAGCTGTTTTATTTGTTTTATCATACTAATATTGGCTACTTTTTTCCTGTTGCAATGGTTCCTATCCAAAAAGAATGGAGGAAAGCCCCCACTGACTTACCAATCATTTCTAAAGCTCGCTGGACAACCTTCATGGGCATCATCCCCACTTTTAACCTCTATTTCCTCACTTCCTCCAGTCGGAGATGTTGGAAGCTGTGAGATTTCAGAAGTTCCAACTATCAAAGACCTTGGTTATGGAGACATTGAACAAGTATGAATTTATCACTGCTCTAAGATTATTCCATTTTTGGACTTCTGATAAATAAAAATTTGTTTGAAGGAATGGATTCCTTTCAGAGGAGGCGAATCAGAAGCATTGAAGAGGTTGAAAGAATCAATCAGTGATAAGGTACATTGTAGTAGCACCCATGAAGTTTTTGCTTTCTTGACTAGCTGATAATTAGAAGATGAAGTCATTCACGCTTATATTTAGTTTATGAGTTTCATTTTTTCCCCGTGGTTTTTGCGATCCAATAATTCATGTAAGGTTTTATAATGCAACAACCTGAGTTTGTTCTTACACGTTCAATGTTTGTTTTCTTGAAGTTTTATTAATGTTTGAGTCTGGTTATACTGCTTAGCCAATCCCAACTAATATGGGACTGTTGTTTGCTTTAGTTGAGATTATGGTTATCAGCTAATGTTATATTCATGCAAGTGGAGAGAGTTTTATGGCGATGTTTTTGGAGAAGCTCTCTTGTTGCTCTGGGGAGTGACACGTGGCAGTCAGTTAGCTGTTGTTGGTTGATCAATTGTTGGTTAGTTTTGGAGGGAATATCTGTTAGGCTAGTTGGTTAGTGCACGTGTGAAAGGGGATGGAAAGTCAGGCAGTCAGTTTGGCACGTGCTTTGTTAACGAAATGGAAGAAGTTATAATCTTCTGATTTCTATCCTGTAACCTCTCTCTCTCGAACAACAAGTCTCTTTTACATATCTAGATTCATCTGTGCTCTTTTTACCTTCCTGCAACAAGCTTTTACAATCCAATAAAGGCATATTTCAATGCATTTCTGAATTGATGGATTCATGTTCTTAAATTCAATCCTGCAAACAACATTGAATCTATATTCATTGTTCCTCAATCTACTGGTCACTTCATGCGTATAGCGTTCCCTCATACCCATTAGAACCCACTCACTCTCCTATTTAAATGTTCCTCCTGTAGCTTTCACAAGAACACATGAACACCTTGCTTGTACAAAACTAGGAAGTTTGCCCCCTTTCAGGTTATGAGATTTTATCTGGTTTTACTGAAATCCCATCAACAGTAGTCACATGTTTTTCTTGAATTCGTAACCATAGTGTTCCTCAATTTCTGTCTTGCAGTATCTAGGTGTAGCATTTATGTTGCTCACCTTTTCTTGGTATTGCAGGAGTGGGTAGCAAATTTTGAGAAACCTAAGGGCAATCCTTCTGCGTTTGTAAAACCTGCAACAACTGTGTTATCACCTTACTTAAAGGTGAGCAGCCGATTACTTTGTCGGTCATTAAATCTGTTTTACTTGTCACAAGAGTTGTAACATGCAGCTACAAAATTCTAACTAAAACTCTCAGGTTATCAACAAACCCTTCATCATTCTTTATTTTCGTTGCCATTGTTTTAATCTCCCAGGCAGTTTGGCTGTCTCTCTTCCAGGTATTTCTATCAATGCCTTCAAGATGTCTATAAAAACGTCCAGAAGCACACGTCACCTCCTGTATCTCTTGCAGGCCAGGTCAGTTAAACTCCATCAATCATTTGTAATGCTTGTTGCACATGCTGCTACACTTGAATTTAGATTCAAATTCTGGCAGTTGTTATGGAGAGATTTTTTCTACACTGTGGCTTTTGGCACTCCCAATTTTGATCGGATGGAGGGCAATAAACTATGCAAGCAGGTAAGCACCAGCCATCATATATGCTATATTTCCTTAACTTATGTATATCTCTTCTATTAGTTTTTTTCCTTGTTTTGTTTATTGCAATTTGAAAGGAGCTGGTTCCTTTTTCTTCAAAAAGGGCTACAGATCCCTGATGTCTGGTTCATGCCATAGCATTATTTAAAATTTTGCTCTGAGAAGACCCTCTATAAATGTAGTTTTGGTTATTTGGAACTTACTTATGATTGGGTGTTATTTATTTATTTATTTTTAATGAGGGCTGGTGCTTAGCGATTCCTTTATCTTCTTATATATTTGAAAATCAAACAAGGAAATACTATCTGCTGTCTTCATTTTAATTTCTGCTTGCATGGATTTCCTCTATATTACAAGGCCATGACTTCATACCTATGTGGAATTATAGATACCATGGAATGATGATGATGAATTGCTAGCAGCTTGGAGGGAAGCTAGAACAGGATACCCTTGGATTGATGCCATCATGGTCCAGGTTAGATTTGTTGCAAAACTACTAATTGTTCAGTTTTTCAATTTATATTCCAAAACAAGTGTGCTGATCCAGTTCTAGCAAACTCACTGGAAGTTAAATATGTGTTATTCTTGTAGCTCCGCAAGTGGGGTTGGATGCACCATCTAGCACGGCATTCTGTTGCATGTTTTCTCACTCGTGGGGATCTGGTATATTGCCAATATATCCTCCTCTCTTTTTCTTAATCTCCTCTGTTACTGACCTGAATCATTACTGCTTATAGTTTCTTCACTGGGAAAGAGGTCGTGATGTTTTTGAGAGACTTCTGATTGATTCAGATTGGGCAATAAATAATGGAAATTGGCTATGGCTATCGTGCTCATCCTTTTTTTACCAGGTATGCAGAAGCAGTATAAACAAGTTTTGATGATACCGTCACTAATTGGTTGGTAGGGACTTGCATCATTCCAAAACTCCAAGATAGCATGGGACCTTCAGCACTCTGACTGCATGTGAGACTCATGTTTAGTGGTCTTTCAGAAAAAAATCAGTTCAAAAACTATCAAAGTATTATATAGGGGAATGATTGTCTCATTTGATAATTTTGAATCATCTAATTTCAGCATTTTTTTCTGGCAACATTCTAAAGGTTTGAACAGATAATATTACATGGCGAAATAAACCGAAAAGCACATAAGATTCCTTATATCTAGTAGGAAATACTGGTTGATTTGTTTCCCGATCCCTTATCTGCTGCCTGCGTTTGCCTGAATTGAGCTTCGATGCTCGTTTCCTTTTTCCCCTTCAAAACATTACTGCTCTGTTTCACAATTTGTTGTGCTCTAGCTTTCTATAATTTTTAATGGTTTTTCTGCTGACAGTATAACCGTATCTACTCACCAATATCATTTGGGAAGAAGTATGACCCAAATGGTGATTATATAAGACATTTTCTCCCTGTTTTGAAAGGTAATCTGGAGTTCCTATCATGCCATTTTATTTCTTTTGGCTGAGTGTAAATTGTTATATGCATTTTATCATTATACAAATGCTCAGATATGCCAAAGGAGTACATCTATGAACCATGGACAGCTCCACCAGGCATTCAAAGAAAAGCAAAGTGCATAATAGGAAGAGATTATCCAAAACCAGGTCTGTTGTCTACCATTTATTGTGCCTAATCCTTAGTTATACACCATTATCTGGATCCGGTCGTTTTTTCCAAGGGATTTGTAGTAAGTTGATTTATTCACTCGCAGCAATAATGCCTTAGAAGCCATGCTATATCCATTACTATGTGCCATTGGTACAAAAAAAGTGCTGCACTCTGTCGTAGCACGGTTCATTTTGAATTTGCCACTCGCCTGCCAAATGCCAAACTAGGAGTCCATGTGTTATTAGCGTCTGCCTCCTGTTTACCTATTTTCCCAATAATTTTGTTTTGCAGTTGATTTGCCATGCATTTGCATGCAGTTGGGAGTTATACTTATTTTCACCCTCATGCTTGTTTCAGTGGTGTATCATGATTCTGCAAGCAAAGAGTGCAAGAGGAAGTTGGCAGAAGCTTATGCATTAAACCAAAAATTGAATGGCCAGCTGAGCCAAGAAGATTTAGATAATCTAAGGAGAAAATTGGAGCAAGATGAAGACCTAGAGCCAAAAATTAGAAGGCAAAGACAAAAAGTTGGTCACCTGACCTGAGAAGCTTTCTGCAAAACTTCTCAGGGAAAGAGGAAGAGGATGTGTTGGATATACTTAAAGTAAATTTTGGATTTTGTTGATTCAGGCTGACCAGTAGGCATGAGGCAAAGAAATTTGGACGTCAGCTCTTGGCGAGAACATACTATGGCTGTAGGAAAATTTTAAATGTTCAAGCTGCTCGAGCAGCTTAGTTTGATTCAGCTTTCTTGAAGGGAAGTGCTTTTCTAAATTGTGTATCAATTAATAACGGTTGTTTTAGCATGGTTATTAGAACTGATCTAGGGTGCCACCATGCTCAAGACGTGGGTCACGCTGGCCAACCTAACTCCTTAATTAGGCTTAGATTTCATCAACCCAAGCCCGATAAAAGCCAACCGGTAAGGCTTTTTTTTTTTTTTTTTATCATCCAATGTTATGGGTTATGAATTTGATATTTAACCAAGTTAATAAGGATATATCTTCATCTTAATATTAAAACAAGAAAAAATACAATTCTTTTTTTTTCTTTTTTAAAATCGACTTATATTTTTATAAATTGTTTGGGTTATTTTTGATCTAATCAAGTCAACTCAATAATATCGTAGCAACTCCTCCATGATGTATTTAAAATAGGCAAGCAATAAAGTCTAGGGGTTTACTAGATTAACCTATTTGGTCGAATATAATGATATCTTTTGAAGAGTTCCCGCAACATATCTAGACCTTTTATTTTAAAGAAAACACTATTGCTTAGAATTTGTTTTTGAATAGTTTGGGTAACATTGTCTTTTGTTTTAGCAAAGGGGCAAACAAAGCGTTGTTTGTCCCATTAACTTAAAAAAAAGCTTACAAATTTGGGCTTGCACTTGTTGAAACATGCGCAAGCTCTTTTTTTGTGAGCTAGACAGTAGGCTTTGCCTATTAGTCTTATAACATCTGGACTCATTATTATTTTTTTTTAATTTACATAATAGTTTTTTTAAAGAAAAATTTATATAACCTGCGACAACGGGTCAAATAACCGGTTGTTATTTAATTGGATTGCATGGACTCTAAATTCTAGTGGGGCAAGAATGGATGGTTCACTTGCTCCTGTAGCTTACCAACACTCCAATGGCTACAAAATTTTTATAGTGTTACTAAGTATTTTTAAAATATTATTTTTAATGTTAATTTCAAGTAACTATGATAGCAAATCAAAGGGTGCTTCTTCTTATTTATTTTTAGTCATTTTTTAGCAATTAAATTCTATTTAGAATTTATATCAATATCCTTAAAAATATTCCAAACACAAAAATTAATTTAAATCTTGAAATTAAATTTAATTTTAAAGATTTCAAACAACCTGGATGAGGTTTACTTTGAACTTTAAAAAAGAAAATTGAATTCATTTTCTTGATGGGTCAATACTATAGGCCATTTAATTTGGGTCCACCAAGACCAAATCCTGTGATTTGCTTCCTTTAGGGTAAAACAAATCTTACAACTAAAATGGTGTTTCCATACCAAAAATAGTTAATTCCACTTAAATTTTGATTCTAATATTTCATCTTGACTTGATTATATTTTATTAGATATTTTACTACTTGTAAATATTTGAATATAATGTAATAGGATTAACAACTTGTGTAATAGAAATAACACCACCCAAAACTTTATATTAATCACTTTTCTTCAAATAATTAAAATTAAAAAAAAAACCATGAGTAAAATCATTGTAGTCTACGACCTTGATCACTATGGGTTGGAACAATGAAATTATTTTTTGATATTTTTAAACAAAATTATTGAACTTACTATGGGGTAATATGATTTTTTTTACCAGGATTCATTTGTCATTAACAAACAAATCGAGGCAACTAGGTCATTTTTTTCGGACAATAAAATAACTGAATTACCCTTAAAAACAAACTTCTAGGTTCTTTTTAGTTTTTTTTTTTCACTTTTAAAGCTAGTAAATTGATCATATTACCCTTTAAAGCAAACTTTTTTTAACTAGTCCAAGGACGTTTTCATATTTTTATCAGTTTTTTTTATATATATAATTGACTTGATTAGTGAGAAATTTAGTATTTTAATAAATTTTAAATATAGTTAAAAAAAGGTTGGCATATGGGAACGCATATGCCCTTTGGGCGGAGCGTAAGACACTATCTAATGGCCAAACATCGGCTTTCACGATGACTTTCGAGACATCACAATACTTTATTCCACATGGGGTGACATGGGCAGTGTTTTAGGCAATTGCATGTCGCCAACAACCTCTTTTTTCTTCTTCTTTTCTTCTTTTGTCTCTCCTCTACTTAAAATTCGCGCTTGTCATTCAAAATTTCAGAGTTGTCATCTCATTTACTGATATTTCAACTTTAGTCCTTATTTTTTTTGTTTTTTGCTCTTTTGTCGAATCTCAATTTCATCACTGGATCTATAATTGTGATTTGTTATTTTTTTTTTCAAATCTAATCCTCATTTTTTTATTATGATTTTTTGTTTTGGATTCTTTTGTAAATTTGATTTTTATTTTTAATTTCCCTTTTCAATTTAAATTTCTAATTTGTCATCTCATTTATTTTTTTATTTCATATTTGGTCCTCATTCTCATAAATGCTATTTTTTTTGTTTTCGATTCTTTTGTATAATTGATTTCGTTTTTAATTTTATCATTTAACATTTGAATGATTGAGAATTAGACTTTGTGGTTTTTTCAGATGGGGTGCTTTCGATTTAGTGATTTGGGTCACATGTTTGAAAAATTAACACAAGTTGACATCTTTTTTTTAATTTCATCATTCGTTGTTGTTTGTTTTGAAAAGTAGACCTCATGATTTTCTTCGGTTTCCTTTCAATTAGTTATCTCAATCTTATGATCTAGGTAACAGGTTTGGCTAGTTAACTCGACTACTTTTTAGGTTATTTTTTTATATCTTTTTTTTTGTTCTTCCTTTAAAACTCAATTCTTTTTATTAAGCATCATTATTCTTTCTATTTTGCTTTTTTATTAGGCTATCAAAATCGCATGACTCAACTTGCGAGGTTTGATGACCTTACTTGGGTTTGTAGTTGTTTTATTTTTTTGGCTTTTTTATTGATTTTTTTTTTAATTTCAATCTTTTACATTTTGATTGTTAGGGATTGACCATCATTATTTTTTTTTATTTTATTTCTATGAGGTTGACTTAACATCACAACCCTGGTTGTGAATTTGGCATGCTAGCTCAGGTGATGCAAGCCCGAACAGGAAGAACCCTTGAACCCACGCGCAAGAAAGAACAAACCCAAGAAAACTAAAATAAAATTTGGTTGATAAAAGCTGGACACAACGATTACCTAAATCAAGGCACCAAACCTATTGAAATGAAACCTGCACCCAATGATTATAAAGAATTACAAACAAGAAGTATAAGAAAGACACCACAAAGATAGTTATTATTTGATAAGTCTAGATATTTCAATAAAGAACTAAAAGTATGAGAATTCTCTTACACATAAGCACACAATATGCAACAATAATAATGAATACCAATCTAAAAATGAAACCTAATTATTAGCTAAATAATCATATTTATACTAAATAAAAATATCTTATTAAATGCTAGAAAAATAACAAAAGGGTTATAAATAAAGTAGGAAAAAGAATATTATACCAATTAGAAAAATAATGCAATTTTTGCATAATAGCTTATAAACCTTATTGCAAGGTCTTTCCAAGGTTTGATTGCCATGAAATTTTAATTGTATAAAACCAAGACCTTTGGAATTTCATGGAAAAAATTCAGTCTAATCCAACAATCGGATAGAAAGTTATGCTTTCTAGTGTAAAATTACGCATTAAAAAAATAAATCTAACACTGCCTCTAATTATCTAATTTGTAAGCAACTAGCTTGGTATCCTTGAAAATTAAGGATTCCATGAAAAACAAAACTCCTAAGTTGTCCTTGAAAAAAAATAGAAATTTTAATGCTGTCAAAGTTGCCAAAATCTTTCATTGTAGAAGAAAGATTGTTGCTACATAAGGAATCCTTGCACAATAAAAATTGTTTGCTTACAGATTTCAAGCCTAACTTCAAACACGCCGGTCTCTCTTATCTGCATGAGTTACTGAGCCTACAAAATATGTATGTAAGGCTTTATATGTCTAGTTTCTATCCTCAACCAAAATTGTCACAAAATTCCACATGTAACTTCAGATATGACCTAAACAATACTCGATGGTCTAGTATGAAAGATTTGCAACTTGTTAATCCAAACATCTAAAAATAGTCCAATTAATTCATCTTGGATCCTCTTAGTTTCAGACTTTGTAATAGGCTTAATTAGTACCTCTAATGGATTATTTAATGATGCTCGATGATTCGCATTATTGGGTTGACTCGAGGTGCTTTATTTTTTCTTCTATTTCATCTTTTAACATTGAATTATTTTGGAATTCAACTTTGAGATTTTTTCCCTCTTGATAAGAGTTTTTTTTCTTCTAGTTATCCTTATCTCTTTTTATTTTAAAATTAGATCCATTTATTGTTGTTGTTTTTCTATCATATAATTGGATGATTTTTTTTATTTAAAATACTCGAGCATTTTTTTATGTTACAAAAAAATTAATTCGAACCGCAGAGAAAAGCATACCACATATCTAGTTTTAAGTAATCCTTATTCTTAAACTCTAGGAATTAAAGTGAAGATTTTTTAAACAGTACTATCCAAGGTTGTTAAAATCGCGTTTTGACTCATAAAATCATACAATTTTACGAGTCAAAACATGCTTTATGTGCTGAATCGTTTGAAAAAATTGAAAATGGGTGAAATCATTAAAATTGGATGAAATTGCGCAAATTCACGATTTCAGGACCGATTTTACGATTGTAACAAAATTCATGCACTGAAACAAAATGTCCCCTCTGTCATAACCCAATTCTGGGTTATTCCCCAAAATTCATTTTTTTCAAAATAAAAAAAATCAAAAAATCAAAAAATAAAATACAGGCTGGCAACGTGGAGAAAGCTGATCAAGAAAAATAGGCAAAATAGGCAAAAATAAATCTGCAATTTTCGGAGGAAATCCAAGGCCTTTCGTCGCCCCATTGTGCCCAAAATCGAAGAAAAAAATGCAAATTCAAGGTCAAATTAAATGATTATTGGACAAATTTGCATAAAAATTAAGTCCAATAACATAATTAAATTTTTAATAGGCCAATTTGATTTAATCATGGGTCAAATTAATTTTATTTGGGGCTTAATTGGTGAAAAATTAAGTTTGGGAGCCTAATTTGGGCTTAATGGAGAAGATTGAAATTTTAAGAGACCAAATTTAATTTTTACCAAGTTAATTGATTGAAATTAGGGGGTCAAATTGCAAGAAAATTGAAGTTTTGGGGCCAATTAGGGGTTAAATTGACAAAATCCAAAGCCAAGGACCAAACTACAAGAGGCGCCAAACTGCAGGGGCCTAATTGACAAAATCCGGGGGGCCAAATTGAAGAAATTGAAAGTTTAATGGTCAATTAGGGACGAAATTGCATAAATCCGAGACCAAGGACCATATTGCAAAAGGCGCGTAACTCTGGGGCCGAAGATGAAGTTACGCCGGGACTAAATTGCATCAAATCAGAAGTTTCAGGGTCAATTAGGGAATAATATCGAACGAAATTGAAAGTCGGAGGACTAAATTGAAATTCAGCAAAATTCCCTATTTTTATCCAAACGGCGCCGTGTTGAATCCAAAAAAAAAAATACTGTTCATCTTCTTCCCCACTGAGCTGCCCGAGTGGCCGACTTCAGGCCGTGTTTTCTGCCTCATTTGGCCCCCAAATCCGACAAAGTATGCACCAACATGTCCACCTGGAACCCCTCTATCCCGGGGAGTGGTCCGGTCGGGTCGAAAAGGTTTGAAATGGCTCCGTTTATTGGCCCAAAGTGTGCACCTCGGGCAGTCTGCAAATTTGGCAGTTCGAGGTGCCCACTTTGAGCCAACGGTTTGGATCGCTCAGGTCGAATCAAGGGCTGATATTTTTCCCCCATTGAAGAAAAGATTGCCCTCTTTCCAGCCCTATAAATAGGAGCAATTTTCATGCTCAGAGGGGGGAGAAAAACGAGCTTAAACTTGGCCGAAAACCAGCCTTCTGTTTTCATTTTTCCTGCAAACAATCCTTTTTCTGCTTTCTCTCTCCACCGTGGCCTTCAGCCACCACCACCTTCATCACCTAGCTTTTCACCATCATCCCCACCTCCAGTAGCCATAAAACCATCTCACGTGACAGTTGCACCACTTCTCTCTCTCTCTCCTCTGTAAAAATCTTCTCCTCTGCCACCGTGACTGCAGCGGCGGCGGCGACAGCAGAGGCAGCGGCCACCACCTTGCCCAGAAGTTCTCTTCCTTCCCAAAGGCAGCCGGGGTAGCAGCTCTTTCCTCAGCCACACCAGCAGCTCCAGCCGTGAGCTTTCCTTCTCCTTTGCAGGACTCTGCTCCTTCTTCTTCCAGCCGTGACCAGTGCAAGCCGCCGGCCTCACCACCTTCAGTTACACCGTGCACCACCAGCTAGGTCGCCGACTCTCTCCACGCCAGGTAACTCGCCCCTCCCCTGCTACGCCTTCCTTTTCCTTTCACCGTGGTACATGCAGAATTGAATTCTGCATGCAGCGGCTGATTAATTAGTTAGCCGCTGCTTGGGTCGGGCCAGTTCTGGCCCAGCCCAAGTGGCTGGGCCCGGCCCGGCCCGAAAAAAAAATCAAAAAATTTTAAAATCATTTAAAAAATTTGTGACTTTCTTAAATATTTTTCTACCAAGTTTGCTTAATATTGGGTTGTATACTTACATGGTAAGATACAAGTCCGGTATTAAAATGCCCGGTTTTCTCAGAAATATTCAAAAAAAAATTTTTATTGCATACGGCCAAGTCCTAAAGAATTTTCCAAGCATGTTTTCTTTTCAAAATAAAAAATTGCATCTTTCTCACGTTTTGAAAATCCAAAAAAAATGGATATCATAACTAGTTTATGATCAT
>Ga0325414_1006801_pt1 | contig 12161 bp, 7 predicted proteins | sample PopdelMetagenome_8_FD_206183 | JGI IMG/M metagenome (GOLD analysis project Ga0325414, IMG submission 206183) | Populus deltoides microbial communities from Bellville, Georgia, United States - Leaf-PdKOR-R3 | ecosystem: Host-associated > Plants > Phyllosphere > Phylloplane/Leaf | place: USA... | reverse complement strand
TGGCCAAGCATTTTTTTTAAAAGACTAAAAATATCTTACTTGAATGATTTAGCATTTTATAAAATATCATGTTTTGCATTAAAAAAAAATAAGATGGAACATTTTATGTTAGCATATTTTCAAAAATAAATGTTGCATGCATATTTGGGCTTAATAAAGTTCTTTAAGCTCATTAAAAGTGTAGTCTAAATTAAAAGACTTGTTAGGCCTATCCAAAAAAACAAAATCCCTTGTTTTAGAAAGGAAAATAATAATATTAATGACATTAATTTGTTCCCATGATAATTCTCATTTGATAAATGATAGGAATTTTTTGAATAAATGGTCAAAACCTATTTTTGTTATCCATACGGGTTCCATGCCATTTTAAAACCTAATAAAAAAATATTTTGTTATTGTAAACCCCGACCAAGAATTTTTTTTAAGTTAATGAGTTGTAAAAAAATAAATAAATAAAATTGGGAAATGAAATGGCAAAGATAAAATTTTAGGGAGTTAAAATTAATTGAGAAGGAAATTGAATGGAATTAAAAGATTTAGTGACATTAGATTAATGAAAGAAAAGACATGGAGTTGAAGTGGAATTAATAAAAAAAATATGGACCATTAATGTAATAGGCGAGAAGTTATATATATAAATAAGTGAATAGTGCTCTCCCAACATCATTCCTAACCGATCATAGAGTGAAAGAAAGAGGAGAGAAAAATTATAAAGAAAAGCTTGCAAACTCACCATTAAAACAAAGAAGAAGGCTAGATTATAAGCTTTAGGAGAGATAGGAGAAGGATAAAACAAGAAAAATTCTAAGGATTTTCTTTTGGGAATGGATGGTTTTGGAAGAACAAAAAACGGGGAAGAAGAAAAGTGTTTTCAAGCTTTTATTCCATCCTTTTTCTTTGTGATAGGAGGTAAGAAACTCTTTTAAGGTGATTGTGTAGAATAATTTTACATTATGTGTAGGATTGCAAATGTTAGTGTATATGCATGTCTGGTTTTTGCATGTTAGGGTATCTGAATTATTGTAGTTATGGATGGATGATTTTTTTGTGTGTATATAAACAATGGGTAAAGTTCTAATTAAGTGAGAATTCAATCCTTACCATGTTAGGATTTTAATTAGATGTATGGAAATAATGTGTGTGATTAATTGATGGAAGTTGTCAAGGTGTTAGTGTATAATATGTTAATATGAATGTTTAATGATTTGGTATTGTGGAAATGTCGTGGACATTAAAACAAAAACAAAAAAACAATTCACTCTTTTAATTAGAAGGAGTTCGGCCAAATAAAAAAGAAAGGAAGCATTAATTGATTTTGATGTTATTCTACATGAATGTATTTGGATTAGAAATGAGTAATTAAGAATAAATCATAGAAGATTTAAGAAAAATCTGGTATTGTCTTCTTAAACATATTTCAGCCAAATCAAAGAAAAAATAGGAGGAATTAATTGATTTTTATGTTATGTTACATGAATGGACTTGGATTGGAAATAAATAATTGAGGGGTAAATCATGGAAGATTTAAGAAAAAAATTATGTTTAAGGAAAAAGCTTTATTAAGTTTTATCATAAAGAATTGAAATGTGGATTTCTATTGTAAACGTATTCTTGAAATTTATATTAAAAAGTGTGATGGTTAGAAGTAATTTTGACCTTTTTTTTTCATATAATAGAGGTTGGGGACACTACTTAGCAATAAAAAACTACTAGTCTGGCACCGCAATAGATAGGTGTCTAGCACCTTGGTTTTGTAAATTATTTTATTACTCAAATTCTTTATTGTATTTTTCTTTAAATGCATTGGATTATTTAGTTTGTTGATAAGAAATTGTTAAAGAAATTAGATCCCTGTTTAATGAGAGCAATGTCATGTTGAATGTACTAATGAGGAAAATGGGTCCCTATATAGTGAGATTATTGCCCTATTGAATGGGTTAATGGAGGAAACTAGATTCCTAATTGATAGGACCATTACTTTGTTGAATGGGCTAGCGAAGAAATTTGATACCTAATTAGTGGGATTGGTGCCTTGATAAATAGACTAATGGAGAAATTGGATTATTGGTTAATAAAATTGGTGTTTTGATTAATAGGTTAATAGAGAAATCAAATAACTTAGTAATGAATTTAATATTTGTCTTAAACTAGAAAAGAACATGATATTTGTCTTAAACTAGAAATGATCATGGATAGGTCCATTTACTTTCATAGTTATAATTGAATTGTTGATTAACAAATCATTAAGTTAGATGATTGAATTTATTCGATTGTAAATTATATTTTCAAGTATATTGCAACGTTATATTGAGTAATAGACTTTTCTTTTTGTATTTTTTTTCATAATCAAAATTATGTAATGAATAATGTAATATTTTGCTTTATGATGTAATTTTGTAAATAAAACTTAATGTCTATTTTACTTTTTTTAAGTTATGTAATTAGAGTAATTAGAAGCTTTATTTTAATTATGTTATGTTCTAATTTAGAACCTAATATATGTGTATTTTAAAATGTTTTAGAATTAGTTTATTCTCAGTTAAAACATGAAACCACTTTGTTCGTCATGTTCCATGTAATGGGTATACAATTAAAAATAAATAAATAATAAAAGCTTTGACTTTAGTGGTAAGTTCTAACATGAATATGAAGGTCCCAAATGATGGGATAATTGTTGTGTGTTATAATAATTGGTGATTTGATCAATTATTGGAGTTTATTGAAGTGAAAAAGGTAATTAAAAATATTAGATTGTAGTAAATATAGAGAAAATTCTATTAAAATTTTAGTAGATTTATTGATGAATGAAATGACATGATCCTTTAGATGAATAAAAAAAAATACACCACCTTTTTACAGCTAACAAAGTTGAAATCAAATGGAATTTATATTTCAATATTGAGGATGTTACAATTATTTATTTTTAATATTTGGGTATATGAACTCATAACGAGCCAATACTTGGATATTAGGGGGAATAACCCCTCACCAAAATTTCCTTAAAAAAAAATAACGTGGTTAATGGTAAAACTAAATTTCCTAAAATATTCACCAATTAGGAGTATTTTTAATGCAATATTCCATAGCACCAGGGTTAGGAATATATGAGGTAACATAGGACATGCGAACCTCTTTAAGACACTTTTGATGGACCTTCTATAGGATTTGGGCTAGATTCTATAAACACAATATAAGCCCGCCAGTATATTCATAAAAATAACTTGAGACGTGATTTGGAATGAACATCTTAGACTTGTCAACTCACCAAACAACTAGGAGTGGCAAAAACCAACCAAGCTTTTAAAATGGATAAGTGTTGAACTTTTGACCAAGGTTTAACTCATTGAAGCAAACCCATCATCACCCAATAGATAGACCACTAATAGTTTAAACACAATAAGACCTAAGTAACTTGAGACAAGATAGGCAATACAACTTATCCCATTTAGAATATTTCAAGGTTAATAGTATCTTTCTTTAAGCATAACTATAACTTACCACATATCTCTGAAGACAAGATGGGGTTCTAAATGTTCATAATATTACGCGGCGACTATTTTTTTTTAAGATTAAACATTTTCCCCCTCTCACGCATAAAACAAAATCCTTTCCTATGGATTTGAGGAAAGAGGGTGGGTCACTGTGATGTGCGGCATCAATATTGAATGATGAAATTAAATAATAATCAATTAGAAATAAAAGATCTAAAAAACAACTTAAGTCAACTAGGGTTAACCAACCAAACTCACAACCCAGGTCATAAGACCGAGAAAATCCCATATAAATCAAATCAAAATAAATTAAAAAGTTGCCTAGTTTCTAATAAACCGAGTGTTGAATAATGAAATTAAAAAAAATTCAATTAAAAACATAATACTAAAAATGACTAAGGTTAACCCGCCGAGCTTGTGAAATGGGTCATGAGACCATGATAATCTTATATAAAGAAGATCAAAATAAATTATAAAACTGAATTCCTAATCAAATCAAATGTTAAAGGATGATATTGAAAAAAAAATCAATAAAAAAGACAAAAAAAAAAGAAAATTTGATCATTCTGGATTAACTCGCTGAACTAGCAACTTGGGTTTAACTAGAAGAAACTAAAAGTAATTTTACTTTAAAAGCACAAGAATGTTAAGGATGAGATTTCTTTGCTTAATCTCTAAGAAGTGGAAAGTTGTTATAGGTTTGTTGGTATCACGCCCCCAAAATCAAGCATAGACATGCCCATATCATTTAATATTCAACCCTGGATAATACAAAGGTTAACCTTACAAAGTTCACCAAAAACCATAAATGCTAAACCAAAAGGTATTAAATATTTGCATCCCATAAATAATCACCTGAAAACATCAAGTCTTAAACGTAATAAAAATCATACTAAAAAGAATGTGATAAAAAATTTATTACAAGTCCTCAAGAGTATTAATAATGAATGTCCAATAACAAATCAAAATATATCATTCTTTAAACATAAATCCTTCAGCTTAGCTAACAACTTAAACTGGTAATGTAAACTTCATAGCTCAAAACTTTCTAACTCTTCTACCTGTCTAGAGAGGGAAAATAATAGAGGGTAAGCTAACCATAGTTTAGCAAGTAAAGCTCTACTTATTCCCAAACCAAGCACAAGTTTCATGTGTGTGTGTGTATTGCATTTCCAATAATAAAACAACTTATAATAAATAAATAAATAATGTTAATATCTCTTTAGTTTATAAGACATGCTATAAAATAAGTCATCAATACATGCTTTTCCTTGGCATTCAATTTCATAAACATGACTTTACTTTCAAATGATATTCATATGATCACATTATACCTGTAACCAGGCCACTAATCGACTATTTCCAACCAATTATTGTAACTCATTAGAAGGGTCATTGTCAATTATTATAACTCATTAATGGGCCATTAGAATTAGTTCTAGTGTTGACAACCCTACTCACTTACCAGAGGTCATTACTTCATTCATGGTCATCTGGGAGTCATCACGCAATCATTTGCAAATTCATTAAAAAACAATTTCTTTCATAGATTAATTTATAAAATATTCATACAAAAATTCTTTATTATGCATTCATAAACATCACATATAAGCAAATCAATTTAAACATAGCAAGTGCTTGATCTTCTTTTAAAAAATATAATACATATTGTAAAGGAAAGATGTATAATTGAGAAAAATATTTATTCCATTTAAAAAATAATAGAGAATGTGAAGGTTTATTTATTTCTCTTACTTAAATAATCAAAGTCTAAAATCTGAGCTTAAACAACCTATTTATAATCATATAATCTATTAAAGTCCATCTAACACTTTAACTACAATAATTTATCAACCACACACTATTTACTAAACTTGTTATAACTTTTTCTAGAAAATTTACAATTCCATTACTCAATTATCTTTCCATCCATATATGATTCACCTAGCAATTTCTTTTATATAAATTATAATGAGTCCTAAAATCATTGATGGGTATTGCTGTCAGATAACTTACGCATCCTTTACTATTTCATCATAACTTTCTTTACAAAAATCGGATTAATACGCTGTTTATGATGTTAGAAACTAGACATAATAAACTTTTCCTATGTATAAAATCTGGGTAAAAAACTACTTCTATTTGATATGTTTTTAGGTCGAACAAAAACCTTTATAAAAAACCTAAACTAACAATTTCTCACTTTTATACATAATACTTTCACACTATTAAACAATTATTAACCACTCTTGATGCATCTTAAAATATCATATAACCTACCATATTAATTATATCTAGTGATTCATACAAATACCATTTAAATCTCTTTAAACTTATGCATCTTTTATATAGAGTAAACCCTAATCAATCCAAAACTTTTTTAAATAAAAACGATTCATATTTCTTACCTTGAAAATAAAAAAATAAAATGAAGCCTTAATCCTTCAAGGTTAATAGTCTACACTCCTCTCAAGACTTGTTTTCTCTAAACCATCATGAATTTTATAAAACTAGGGTGAATGAACTCTAAGGTTTCATCTTTTTTTAATATGGATATAGAACTACATAAGCGTTTTTTCTTCTTTTACCTAGTACAAAATAACATTATATTTAAACTTGGTCCTTATAATACTCCAGCCCAAAAATATTTGGGTTGAGGTATTGTAGTTGGATTTGTTTTAAATTATGAGTTTAAGTGAGAAAATAAATATCATTGTACTTAGTTTATATATAAAAGCTTAAAGTTGTTATATTTTATGATTAGTGCTTATTTGTAAGTGTCTCTATTCTTTGCACTTGATGGTTGGAGAGAAGAGAGAAAAGATGAATTATAGGTTATTTTGAGATCTTGGGTTAGAGAGAAATTTTACATGATAGGTATAATTTTCTATTTTTTTATAGTGAATTTCTTTGATCATTTTGTCTATGGAATAGACCTAACTTGTCGAACCACGTGAATTTTCTATGTACTTTTATGTGATTGATTATGTTTGTTTTTTTATATTTCTTTACTTGTCAATTGGTTTAAAATTTTAGATTTGTTTCTATAATAAGGCCTATTTGATATTATTTGTATTATGGCTATTGTTTACCATGATATATTGTGCTACAACTATTTTATTGTATTGTAAGATAAAAACAATGTCAAGTTATTTATCATGCTAAAAATATTTAAAATAGCTAAATGGTGGCGGGATAAGTTTTATTGTGGTGATTTCAAGTAAAAAATAACAATAAATATATCTTACTAAAAATATTTTATTTATAAGAAATTGATTTTAAAAAAATAACCAATAAATATATCATACTAAAACTATTTTATTTATATTAAATTGATTATGAACTCTTAAACTTTCATGCCTTTTTTTACATGAGAGTAATTCTTAACATAAAAAAAGTTAAATATGTGACTTACACAAATTACTACATTGTTTCAATAAAATTAATGATATATAAAAAATAAAAATATAATTACTTATAACACTTGCATATTTGGTACGTGTAATTAAAAAAAGGTTAACGGAAAAAAGTTGTAATTTTAATTTAAAAAACAGACCTTATATACTAAATAGTAGTTGTACTTTATTTATAAAAGAATATCAAATCAAATATTAATAGAATATTATTAATTTTAAACCAAAAATAAATAGATGCACAATGAGGCTTTAAAAATGTATAATTCTGAGGGGTGTAACTCAACTAGTCAGACTCTAGATTTGCTCCCTAGAGATTATCAGTTCGAGTTTCACAAATCTCAGGATCACTGAAAATTTATATGATCGTTAACTTCAAAATCAATATAATTAGTCGAGGCATGTAAGCTGACCCGAACATCCTTATTAAAAAAAAAAACATAAAAGTGCATTATGGGAACATTATAAAAGAAAAATAAAAAGTCAACTATGTCAAGGGACTAAACTGATGATTTCCAAAACTAGAACAACAAAATTATAAAATAAAAAAGAACAGGGACTAAATTACAACTCACTGAAAACTTTACCATTACCATACAGCGAGTGAAATCGCATCATTAACTCAATTAGGCAGGATTTTCTTTCCCAGTCTCTCACAAAATTAGAAGAGGAAATATTCGACCTTTCACTTTTATAAAAAAAAAAAAAGAAAAAGAATCTGAGAAAGAACTAGTAATTTTTGGATTTAGAGGAGAAAATAGAAGTATTTTCTTTTTTTTTTGTTTTGTTTCAATTTTAATTTAATTTAAGAAGAAGATTATTACTATTATTGTTATAGCAATGAATTGAAGAGGCAGGTGGTGGTGGTGGAGAGATGAGTGTGAGCCATGCATCAATACATCCGGTGGAAGATCCGACTACGACAGACGGCGGAAACAATAACGCGCCGAGAGTGAGGATGAAAGACATACAAGGGATGCCAGGCACCAAAGGCGGCCTTGCTTTGCGTCTCTCTCAGTTTATATTTGCTGCTACGGCTCTTTCTGTCATGGCCTCCACCAGCGATTTCCCTTCTGTTACTGCCTTTACGTAATTGAATTCCTTGCCTTCCTTTTTTTGTTATTTATTTTTGTTATTTGTTGTGTTTGGCTCATTTGCTTGATTTTGCTTTCATCTTTCCTTAAGAGAATTATATGAAATATTTAGCTTATTAATATCAGTTTGGTATTTTTAAAACCCTAAATTTTTTATTTGATTGCTGCTGCTGCTGCTGCTATGTTAAAAGCAGGGAAGATGAAATGTTTCAACGCCGTAGCAAAATTACAAGTTAGGCTCGAAAAAAGAGAACACATAATTTTATCTAGGGCTTGATTTGATCAGGCTGTGGCTGTTCATTTGGAAAAGAACACTCCTTTTCCGATACTATCTTTAGCATTTTGATTGATTTGTGTGGATCATTGGTATGAAGAAGAGAATTAGGGAAAGCACTTGAGTCACGCTGGACTTGCATTGGTATGTCATGAAGAGCATGCCTCTCTAAAGAGCTTATAATTAAATTTCACCATATAGTATCTTCAAACACTTGAGTTACACCGGAGTTGCATTGGTATGTCATGAAGAGCACGCCTCTCTAAAGAGCTTATAATTAAATTTTCACCATATAGTATCTTCAAACACTCTTTGTTTGTTTCCTTGTTACTTAATATTTAAAGCATCCTCGTTTTGTATTAGCTTGCTGTATCTGTATTTCAATGTGGTTAACAGCTTGGAAATATAAAAAGTATGTTTGACATTTTCAGGTCATTAATAAGATTTCACTGTTGATGAGTGAGTTGTTTTATCCCAACAACTGAATTAGTTGTGCTTTGGATGTCTTCTTTACGTAATCATGCTACTGAATTTTGCATATGCTACTATTAACAGGATGGGATGTCTAAGTTTTGGTTTGCGAGTCAGTTTTTATGTGAATTATGATATTTATTGTTTGATGACATCAGTTCTTTTCTTTTATAATGCGCAATATCAGCTACCTAGTTGTGGCCGCTAGCTTGCAGTGCCTGTGGAGCCTTTGCTTGGCTATTGTTGATATTTATGCCCTTTTGGTGATGCGCTCATTGCAGAATTACAGGATTGTCATAGCTTTTGCTGTTGGTGATGGGGTAAGATGACAGTGTCTTTAATGTAAAACTGAATCTTAACAGTGGACATCTGGGCCATCCTTGTTCTCGCGTGTTATATATTTGCAGCCCTTATCTTTACACTCCTAAAGATAGATGCATTTTGCTTGTGGCTTGTAGCAGCCAGTCTTCCTCTTACATAAGATTGTCAAGTGATTTGGACTGCTTGGTTTTGTCCCTTAAAAACTAGTTTTCCCCCTATTTATCCACTCAATTTCCTGTGCTCTATGGTTACTCCACTACCATCCCTTTTTACCCCTTCTTCTTTTCATTTTTATTTTCAGCTTGTAAGAGCTAAAGCTACAATTACCATCACTTGCTGTTTTATTTCAACTCTTAACATTTTCATTATCACTAGTCTAATGTTTTAGCATTAAGGAGTGGAGTCTAAATTGAGTCATAATTAGAGGGAAAATTCAGCTAACTACATTTTACTAGAACGCAGACTAGAATCATATTTAAATCTACTTAGGGAGTGTCTAGGAATGCTTTTGCTTTTAGGTGCTTTTCAAAAGTACTTTTGGCTTGAAAAAGCATCAAATTGATACTTTTTTAATGTTTTCTGATGGTTTTGATGTGCTGATGTTAAAAATATAAAAAATTTGAAAAATAAATATTTTGATGCATTTTCAATCAAAAAGTAATTTTGAAAAGTATTCTGCACCACAATCCCAAATACACATTTAGACTGAATATTTATGACTTATCTCTTTGTGAAATGGCATGAAGATAGCGTTCACTATAATATTTCACAAGCTCAAGTGCTATAACTATGCTCATCATGGTTTCTGCATAAGCTTTTGGGTGCATGCTATTCTAGGATTTTTGAATATTCTCCCTCCATGTCAAAGAGATTGTCTGCCTTTCTATTTTTTATCTGTCCCAAAATGTTCGTCTGGTCAATGCTTTAAGTAGTCTACTTTCCTAAAATACCTCTATATAAAGTCCATTTTGCAAAAGATTGTCAAATACTTTTGTGGAGCTAGCAAGATATCATTAAATTTGTTACTAAGATCTGCTTTAAATTGATAAAGAAAATCAATTCTGTCAATTGGAAAAATAAGAAACTAAATGGTTAGCACACGAGAGAGTTACTGTGTGATTCAAAAACAAAATATTCTTTCATTTTTCCATTTCCTATTCTTCACTAACATGCACCCAATTAGCAACAAAAATAAGAGATCAAAATAGACATGTATATCAAGATTAAACAAAATCAATGTTCTTTCTCCACCTTTTCCTTGTACATACAAATATCTTTAACACAAGAAGATTTTTTGCAGCCTGAAAATATTAATTCTTAAAGAAAATTCATGGAAGCTTGCAAAATGTATAGAGAGGATAAACACTACATATTTTATGACCCTTGACATTTAGTTTTGTGGAGTTAGGTCTTATAAGTTTGATCAGGCATTTTCATAAGGTTCCCTTTTGGGAAATTTTTTCACGGTGCTCATTCCAAAAATGTACATTGAACTGCAGAATGGAAAGGTTGCGATAATACTCCCTCAGTTACATGGATGTTTACTCTACATCTGAGTGTGCATTTTCTATCTTTCTTCACTTCACATCAATTAACTCTGTTGTATTATCTCGTGAGTTAATTTATTTGCATTTAGATTTTATTCTCCTCAATTTTGTGTCATTTTCATGCAGATAGCTTCCACTCTCACATTTGCTGCTGCCTGTGCTTCTGCTGGCATCACAGTCCTTATCAACAATGATCTTGACAGCTGTGCCAAAAACCATTGTTTACAGTTCGAAACTGCTACAGCCATGGCATTCATCAGCTGGTTCTCTGCATTGCCATCTTTTCTCCTGAACTTTTGGTCACTTGCATCACGATGAAGAACAAAAAAATTGCTGAATTAAAAAGAAATTGACAACACTGGCCATTTTGTGGTACCAACTGAAATACAAGACAGTCTTTTTTAATCTTTGTTGCATGTGTGCATTGATAGAAGAATGAGTTCATTACTCTTGGCATGCGATTTTGTTGTAAATCAGAATGCAACGTAAATATTTGGGGTGCTTTGTATTTGCTTGTTTAGGCACAATGGATTTGATTGGATAACTTTGGTGTGGACATTCGCAAGGAGTATGTGTAATGACTTATGAAGAGTGGACCCTCACATTCTTTCTCCTCTCTATTTGGCCAGGAGTTATCTAACATGCAGCACCAAAGGTTTACTTTACGCAGGCATCGAGGCAATGGAAAGTACGTATCATTGAGATTTGCACTAGCTCCCAAATTTCATGTAAAACTGAATGCACCAGGTGGGTGCTATGCTCTGACAATCTTTCACCTGTAGTAGTTTGGGATTTGAAAGAACTTGATCACTGCAAGTAATTTTGTGTTGGATGTTTAAACAACGATAGCAGGGCTTGATTTTGAACGGTAGGAAGACGTTTGGTCGGAGATGGCAAGAGAGATAGATCCCAACAAGGGATTAGCCCTTGAAATGGGCAAAACCAAGAATTGGCTACTTTCCTTCTAAATATCATTTCTACCACCTGCTGACTTGACTACTTTCGCTCACATTCTCGTAGATAGGGAAAAGGTCACCACGAGAGCATCACTTGGGGGCGTAGTAGTAGAGAAGAAAGGAATTGTGGGCAAAATAACTATCTTTTTTGCCTTTTTTTTTAATATGTAATGTGTATATATATATATATATATCGGAATCCCAAAGCTCAGGAAGAAATCGTTACTACTCTGAAAGCAAAGCATCCTTGATTCATGTGGCAAAACTCAAAAGTAGTAGTATAAATGAAGCTGCATTCCCAGGCTAAACGTCGATATTTCTGCAAGGATTTTACTAGATCATATATTCATAAAAAAAAATATAGAGAGAGATTAATGCCGAGGGAAGATGATGATGCAGGATTATATAGCTGTTTCAAGAAGTATGAAGAGATTGAGAAACGGGTATGTATGTATTAACATATACTGATAACCTTACATACCTTCATCTATCTATTGAAACAAGATTATTATAACGGATGTATTTTGTGATCAAATGATTTATATGTGATCTCTTGCCCTTTTTTCCAAAAAGAATTCTGCTTTCTTATGATTA
>Ga0325414_1006794_pt1 | contig 12163 bp, 9 predicted proteins | sample PopdelMetagenome_8_FD_206183 | JGI IMG/M metagenome (GOLD analysis project Ga0325414, IMG submission 206183) | Populus deltoides microbial communities from Bellville, Georgia, United States - Leaf-PdKOR-R3 | ecosystem: Host-associated > Plants > Phyllosphere > Phylloplane/Leaf | place: USA... | reverse complement strand
ATGATTAGTGAAACATTTGAGTTATTCTATATAAACTTCTTCTTATAGGGTTTTATTTAGGAATGTATTATTCACACTCATTTGATACAATTTGAAATTCAAGTGACAAGCAATTGCAAGCAGTATACAAATAGGTCTCAAACGAGTTACTAATGCAAATGTTTCATCAAAATCAATCTATTCGACTTGAATGTATCCTTGTGTCACCGGTCTTACTTTGTTTCTGATAATTTTTCCATGCTACTCTGATTTGTTCTTAAAGAACCATATGGTTCCAATTATATTGTGACTATTAGGTAGTGGAACCACTTCTCATACATCATTTATTGTGAACTAATTTAGTTCCTCATGCATGACATTGATCCAACTTTCATCTTGTAAGGTATCTTCAACCTTTTTAGGTTCAATCTACGACAATAACACACATATGAGACTTGATTAACAATTTTTTTCTTCTTAACCTCATACTTTAATTCAATTTATTAGTAGTTCTTTCTTTAGGATAATTGTGTTTTATCCATAAGAAAGGTTATTTCTCTCATGATTGTTCAGAAAACATATGAGGGACTCTCATCATGTTCTTTTTCATCATGTTCTGATGAGTTAGTTATCTCATATAATATCAAGATCTTTCTTGATAGATTCTTTCAAATTGTCATCAACAACCATATTGACTAATTCTATAACAATTTGAGTTCGCAGGTTGTAGACTCTGTAGGCTTAGTTGTTTGATGAGTATCGAACAAATATTCGTTTATCACTTTTGTTATCAAACTTATGGCAGTTTTCTTAATATCACAAGATATAGCAAGAATTTCCAAACACTTTAAAGTATTTAACCATGGGCTTCATGTTGTTTCATAACTCATAAAAAGTGAGTTTTGTTCCAAGTCTAAACGAAACACAGTTCAAAATATATACAATAGTGTTGACAACTTTCTTCTAGAAGGACAATACAACTTTCATACTATCTAGTATAGTTGAAGCCATTTCTTGTATAGGTCTATTCTTCCTCTCAACTATACCATTCTGCTAAAGAGTGATAGGAGTAGAGAATTCTTGATGTATACCTTGTTCATCATAAAAATATAAAAATTTTGTAATTTTAAATTATTTGCCATAGTCATTATGGATTCTAGAGGTGGGAAGATTTTTTTTTTTTTTTTGCAATCTTATTAATAATTTTCTCACAGGATTAAAGGATTCATACTTTTCTCTTAATAGAATAGCCCAAATATATCTTGAACCTATTAGGTTTATATGTAAAAATTCAAGGGGTTTTGAGGTCAGAATGTCAGTAGTCTTCTTGTGTTGAGCCTTTGTTTGTTTTCATTCCTAACATGCTTCACACACCATCTTTTTGATTGTTCAAAGATTTGTAGGCCATGTACTGCTTTTCTTTTAAAGATCCTTGACAAGTTTTTATAGTTGATATGATCAAGGTATTAATGCTAAAGATCGGTATAATCCAGTGTTACCTCATGACAACCTAAGGTAGTCAAGGTTGAAACTCTATAGTAATTTTCTAAGGTTCTGGTACCTTTCGTGATCCACTTGCTAGCATGATTGTAGATGTTATATTCATCTTTAAAATTTTGCACACTATGATTCTCATCATAATATGGACTTATCCTTAGTAGATTAGATTTAAGACTATTTATAATCAAAACATTATGAAAAGTACGTAAACCAAGAATATCAGTACTTCTCTTACCTTCTACAATAGTTGTGCTTCCATCTTTAAAGGTTATTAATCCTCCACTCAAGGATTTAAATTTTTTGAATTGATCTTTATCTTTGGACACATGTCTAGAATAACCACTATCTAAGTACCATAAATTATTATTCATTGTTTTTAGTGATGTATATGCTGCTAGACATATTGTATTTTTCTTAAATACCCATTGATTTTCATTTTCTTTTGTTAGAATTTCCAAACTCTTAAGATTTATCACAACCTACTAACTTACCAAGTTCTCTATCTATAATACACAATTGATTTAATACTAAGTCAATTTTATATTCTACATCCTGACTATTCTTAGCAAATCTATTTCCTAGATTAAGATAGTTTATTTTTACATGTCCTACATTTTCACAAGTAAAAATAATCTTACCTTTTGACCATATTTTTTTAAACCCAACCCGGTGGTCAACACGGTATAATAATCGGGTCACAGGTCAGATGGGTTAACCCAGGTTAACCTAAAAAAAAAGAAAAATGCCACTAACTTTAAATCTTTTGCTATTATCTCTCTAATAAAACTCCAAAAGCTGCCCATTAATGGTAAACATCACTTCTTGTCCCCTGCACCTACCTTCTTAGCAATCCACAAAACCACACCACTAAAAAATCACTATTTTGTTTTCTCTTATCCTCTATCCCCTGCACCTATAATTTTTCTTTCTCTCTTATCCACTATTTTGTTTTCTCTTATCCTCTATCCCCAAGATCACTGCTTAGCTAACGTGCGCCACTTCCTCAATCACTCTAATCTGCCACCTCCACGTAATCACAATAAACCCACTATTCATTTTCTCTTTAATCTTCCCCACTCTTCACCCTCAAAATCCTTCCCTTGCCAACGTGCGTCGATTTTCACCATGAAAGCCCTTAATCCACACCACACAAATCAAAACTGGATCGATATCATCACCACAAAATCTGACCCCCCTCCAAACAACCGCTCAACAAACTCTCCTTACACCGCCAATGCATCCATCTACCAACCCATAGCGTTTACCACCACCAATTGACATGTATCTCTCTTCTCATTGCATGCCGAGAAGATTTTAAGATTTGAGGAGGAAGTAAAGGCAAAAATGATTTTCAAATTTTAAATTCCTCTGCTCTTTTTTGCAACTGATGTGGCTTTACAGATTGAAGAGTTTAGGTTTTCTGTCTTCATGTTGCAAATGGGTTCACAGTAAATGGCTAAAATGATGACGTTTTACTTGTTTATATATATAAAAAAATAGTTAGGTCTCATCTGGGTTTACCTGGGTCATACAAGTCCCAGGTCAACCCTTCGGGTCGATCAGGTTTTGCCAGGCCAAATCCTTGGTTGGTTTTTTCTTAAACCCGACCCAATTCCAGCCCCAGGTCAGCCAGGTCCCAGGTCGACCCGTCGGGCCCGGCCGGGTTTTAAAACTGTGCTTTCGACTTACATGTTTGAACTATATTTGACTGGTCTCTAGGCATGATAATCTCTTCTAGTTTACCTTTTACAAAGGTAATTCCTTTGGAAAAGGAGGCTACAATGTATTGTTGATCAAATTTCTATGTGTTATGTATCCTAAACTTGTATGATCAATGCTGACCCTTTGAACTTTCAAAAGTCCATAAAGTGTTTGTGTTGTTGATTATTCCTTTGATTATTTGCACATTGTCAGCTCTTTCTTAAGTGCTTTAAACTTAGTGTGAGATCTAGATATCTCCACTTCTAACAACTTTAGAGCCTCAACAAGATTGTTCTTCTCATTCTCCATAATTGTCAACTTGTTGAACAACTTTTTGTTCAATTTCTCGACTTTCATGACTTCTTTATATAAGTTAATATAAGCTTCCTACAAGCTTAATTCATGATTGACAATAATAGAAGTAATATTTGAATCACTAGAATAACTAGCAGTTTGATTTGTGTCAAAACTACTGAGTCTGTTAACAATTTGGTATTTATCAAAATCATTCAATATATTGATTATTTGGTGCATGTTAGTACATTCATCGATAAGACTAGAAAAAACAACAAAAGCAAATTCATTATCAGATGATGAATTAGAATTATCATAATCAGATTCATCACTTAATGTAACATTAAGGCTTTTCCTTTATTTCTTTTGAAATCAGAACATTCATTTCTTAAGTGACATATCCTAAGCATTCCAAATATTTAAGTTCTTCTTAAGATTCAATTTTACCTTTACTTTCATTTTCTGACTCCTTTCTTTTGGCAAATGTTTTGCCTTTTTTATCTTTACCATTGTTTTTTTTCTTAAACATGAATTTCCTGAATTTTCTAGCTATAAAAGCAATATCCTCACTATTAAGATCATCATTACAAAAATAATCATGTTTTTTTCTTAATAGATTCAAGTGCAATTAACTTACCTTTCTTTTTATGAGGCAATATAGATTTATAAGTTTATAAGGAACCTACCAAATCTTTAACACATATAATGTCCAGAACCTTGCTTTCCTCTATGGCTGTTATCTTTAATTGGAATCTTTTAGGTAGGGATCTTAGAATCTTTCTTACAATTCATGAATCCTCCACTTTTTATCTTAGATTGAATATGGAATTTACAATATTGTTAAGATTTGTATAAAACATATTAAAAAATTCATCTTCCAACATTCTTATCTCCTTAAATCTTGAGTTTAGTATTTGGAATTTGGAATTTTCACTATCTTAGTTCCTTTGTAAGTAACTTCAAAAATATCCCAAGCTTCCTTGGATATCTCACATATGGAGATGCTCTTAATTTCATCAGGAGACATTGTCATGAATATAGCATTTAAGCCTTTATTATTCCAATTACAATAAGTGGTTTGTCTCTAATCCAGTCACTAAAAAGAGTTTCAAGTTTGGTCCATCCATGCTCAACTAAGTTCCAAACTTTTTCATCTAATGATTTAAAGAAAGCTTTCATTCTCACCATCAAGTAGGTATACTTTTAACCATTGAATTGTGGCGGTGAAGTTAGTGTTGCCATGTTCAATAGGAAAAATAGATCTCACTCTATAATAAGTGAACCTCCCTTGATACCACTTGACAATTCTCTTTTTGTTTCTTGTATGTTAAGAAGCAATCTACTAACACTTGGCAAACATTGATCAATAATCAAATAAATATAAGTATGTAAAACTTAAATGAACAAGTTATTTGGTTACGAAGGGAAAACCTTTTGAAGAACTTTTCAAAAGATAAAAAAAAAAAAAACTTGTTGGGGAAGCCAGACTTAAAATAGATAAATTTCACTAGTTTGGAAGATTGCAAGAGGAGTATATTTGACTACAAATCATTTGTGCCTATACTACCTTACTTGTTAAGACAAAATACTTTGTTTTGTCTTCTATTGTAGTAGCTTGCTAGAATTCCTGACGATCTTGAAACTATTGTCATCCTAATTAGAATATCCAATTTCTAATAGTTAACACAAGAACTCCCCTTAGGAGTTACAGGTTCTTCACACTCCACTCGTGTGTTAAGAGTATATACTGTGAAATTATGTGTAACTCCTTAGCTGGTTGGACACTTTTGCTTTGTTGCAAGTGCTGCTCTCATTCCTTTTATACATATCCATATGATAAGAATAACCTTTGATAAACAATATCTCCAAGTTTCCTAGTCTTTTATGTTTTTAATATATTGTTATCGTGTTTCACAAAAACATTTATATAACAGTTAATTTTGGATAACTTGTATAAAACTTATTTGAACTTCCTATATAATTTATCTAAACAAACTAGATAATTACAAAAATAATCACTTGACTGATTCTTTATCTAATTTAGATAAATTAACAATCTAAACAAATTTATCTTCATCAACTCAAATAATCCTTCATTAATCAAAGCTAGTCACTTCAATATTTACATTAATTTTTGGCCAATAATACTTCATAAAAAGAAAAAGAATAAAAGGAATCATTGTACTAAGTGAAAGTATGCTTATAACAAAGGTTATATAATGATATAACTTGGGTAAAAAATGTTGCATTAATAAAGTCATATATCTAATGAAAAACATGTATGTTAAGTATGGAAATTGGTTAGATTTGGGTACATCGATGATAGATGATGTGTTTGAATGCTTTGTAATACATTATTGCGTGAATAAATGAATCCATCATAAGTAAATGGTAGATTTGGAACCTTTATAATGGTTATGACATTTGAAAAGTAAGGGTAAACATTACATCCTATGAGTTGCTTTGTTATGAATTTATAAACATGAGTTAAATAGGATTCAAAAAAAGATCCCTGGATCATATTGATATGGTTATGATATATTGTAATCTTGTTGATACAGGGAAGGCTGCTAGAGTTGGACAGCAAATTGGAGCGCTAGGACATACCCAGGCTCTCGAAAGGTGTTCAACACCTTGACTCTCAGAATTTTAAATATTATTTGAGTAGTTATTATTTCTTGTAGTATTGTTTATGAATAATAAAATAATCGTGTTGTGAAAAGAACAAGTTGATGAATATGAGGAAATGCAAAGTATGCATTAGTTATGATTCAAGATATTGAAAGGCAATAGTTGTATGGATGTTTAATGTGAAAAGTTAAAACATGAAGTGGTATAGATAAGGTATCTTAGTGGAAGTGGAAAAGGTATTGATTTATAGAATCGAAATGTATGCATACATGACAAAGTGAAATTGTGTATTCCCAATATGGACAACATTAGATTTGGGGAGTGAAACTTCATATTTGGTAGTAAAAAATTAGGCATTTCAAATGAGTAGTATTGCATTTGGTTGTAAGAGTAGGTATATAGAAAATAATGGTTACGCAAAGTATTTAAAATAGATAATAAAAATATGCAATATCATGATTTATGTCTAGATTCGAGACAGGGTAATTATATAAATGTAAATACAATAAGATATTAGGTAAATAATGGGGTGGGTAAGATGGGTTTCGGGTTAGGGTCACCCAAAGAATATGTAAGGTGTTATGATGAATATGATTTTGGTTGAATTGGAATAATATGTTAGTGTGTTACCAAAAACATGTGGAGAACTTAGTATAAGAGTTTTAGAAGTAAAGTTTGATTAGTATGTCTTTGTATGACAAATAATGGCATCGATGCTTACTAATGATCGACATTGTTTGAATAGTTTGTTATTGTGTGGAGACAAATGACATTAGTGGTAATTGATGACCATCATTATTTGATCTAATTAACCATATGAGTAGAGGCTAGGGTTATCAAAACCCCTGATATAGGGATGAATGATGGATAGTAAAAGTGGAAATTGGTTGATGGATGATTTGTTAACCCAAAGGTAATGTGATGAAAGTCATTATAAGTATTATACATGGAAGAAAAAACTATATAGTGACAGCAGCACATGATCTAAAAGCTAAGCAGATTCTTAGAGAAATAATACATGGAAAATTAAGGGCCATTATGACAGCTTAAGTATGTTAAGGTAGGAAATTAATATGAAGGCCAAAAGTTAAAGGTATTGGACTATTGAGAAATTCTGGATGTATGTAAGTGAAGGTCTATATGTTAGGTTATGTTTTTAAGCAAAGTCACATGTTGCATGGAAATAGATGATCATGATTAGAGTATGTGTAAAGTTTCTCTAGCATTTGCAGTTGCTATATATCTTCCTGTCTGCGGAGCAGCCTTGTTGTTTGTTGTATGGGATGGCTTCCAGTGATGTCTCTATCATTGGTGGGGGTGTCCTAGAGACAAGCATTGCTGCAAGTTTGCTATATTGATGCCTCCTCTGCATGGTTGCTCTGTTTGTTGTAAGCAATACATAGAGGGAGTGCGAGCTGGATGCTCTGGTCTGCTGGAGTTGTTGTGGTCTTTGGCCTCCTTCTCTGGCTTTTATTGTTACTTTATGCAGTGTATTTTGTTCAGCTTCCTAAAGTTGCTGCTTGTTTTTCTAGGTGTTTCAAGCTTGTTTGTTGCTGGCTTTTATTATTGGTCTGTGCTGATTATTTGTTTGTTGCTGAAGGCTCTTCCCATGGCTGCCTTTGGCTTCTGTCCTTCTAAGCTCATCATGGGAGCTTATAAAAAATTGTTGGGTTGTTGTCTCCCTGCAGTTATATTGATTTTGAGGTTCACAGAGGGGCTTTATATTGTTGTGCTTATATCCTGCGGCACAGGTTGTATTTTGGCACCTTTGTGCTGGGTTTGTGCTACTCTAGAGGCTATGTGCGTCTTTAGGGCTTGGAGAAGCTTGTTGTTTTTGGTTGGACTATAAGTTATGTGTTCTGTTGTCGGCTATGCATGCTGCTGGTTATGCTGGTCTATTGCAGCTTTTTGTTAAGCTTGCTGGTTTTGCTATCTTTGTTCAGGGAGCATGTCCTCTTTTTTGGTTGTATTCGCTTGTTCAAGGGAGTTTGTTTCCTTTGTTCGCTTGTATGTACATGTCTGTATATTCTGACCTACTGGTTTCCAGCTTTGTTTCACTTTTTGATCTATACAATTACTTACATTTGATCAAAAAAGAATGTGAATTAATGATGTGAATCCATTTTAATTTGGTTGACAATATGAAACCAAGTAAGAATCTAAAAAGAATCTTGATAATGAATTATTAAGTTATAATAGAGTCCTGACCCTATTAATGCAAGAGATGTTGTATAAGTAGGGGAGTAGCAGTTGAGACTAACAAGGGAATCTGCAGGTTCCAAGAAGGTGCTCTGCATTTTATACTGTAATAAGAATTCCATGAGTTTTATGATTACAAATTGTTTAAATGCAAATTGTATTTTGAATATTAATAGTACAGAGCGAAAGAAAAGATGAGTTAGATGGATTTATAGGCATCCGTGAAGAATGGATGGACTAGTTGATGTTTGTGAAAAATTGATGAATCTATGGGCAATTAAATAAGGTAGTCAAGTTCATTGATATTCTTTGGAAGGGATAGTTAGAGTAAGAATATCGAGGAGGGGTCAATCGAGATGGAGTTGACTTTTAAGATATTGACTACATGGTTAATTGTTAACTTTAAGATTCAATTAAGGAAAAAAAAAGAAATTAAAGAATACTTTAGTTGAATACTATATGCCTTTTAATGTTATATTAACAAATAGATACATTTTAATGTTTATTGTTTGACTTCAGGTTCATTGCAGACTTGTCAAGAGTAGTAGCTTAGGGTTGTATTAATATTATTTAGCCTTAAGTAATGGATTTTTTACATTGTATGATTGGTTATGTCAAATAATTTGGATTGTATGTAATCTAACTTATTATTTTATAATGTGTATCCTAAATAGTTCAATTTTGAATGTGTGTACTTAATTCGTATGAAAACTTTTAATATATATTGTTACACGTAATATCTTTATAGTTTTATATAATATTGTTTTGGATTATCAGGAGGATTGATTGTTATGAGTAGATTATGATGACAACCATGTGGTTGTCATGTTGTGGTAAAAGAAAAGATCTATAATGGTTGTATCAAGAATTGAGAAATTGTTTTAGAAGTGTATACGTAATTGTCGATAACTTGGGATGTCTAAGATATAAAGAGAACTCTGCCTAAATTTTAGTAGGAATTTTGGTGAAGGACTAGTTGATTTTAAACATAAATGCTATTTTTAAAAGGGATATATATATATCACCCTGTTTTTCAATGAACCATGACATGTTATGAAGTATTAACCCTATCTAAAATAGGGGGCATTGCATATACACATCCTATGTAGTATATATTTCAAGGCAACAATTTTGAACATAGTGTTAAAGTTACTCATAAAGTGTTGTGAATAATATTGATGATATCCAATAGGCTCGAGGAAAATCCATGCTATGGAATTCTTAATCCCTTCATGTTTATCTTATATAATACACAACCTAGCGTGACCATCAATTATATATCGATGAAGCAAATTTAAAAACTAACTTTAATTACTATTTGTCTCTTCTTTAATAATAACAAAACACAACAGATAACTCCATCATTCACATAATAAGGAAATACAACCAATAACTTTGTCTTGTACTTACCATAAAGATGAGTGTCATTAATACTAATTAAAGGACAACAATATTAAAACATATCAATTGAATCACTAAATTTCCAAAATGCTCTCCCAAATATTGCTTTATTGTCATCAACTATTTTATGATTCCAAGTGATAATTGTTCATAGATTTAATCTCTAATGGCTTGTAGCATTCTAGGTAGGTTTTAAAATGGCTCTTCATGTGTACCAAAAAACCGCTCCAATATTTTCAACTTAGCCACTCATGCCTTCTAATATGAGACACCATGCTCATAATTTCTTTTTATAATTATCAACATCACCTCAACAATGAGATTTGAGTCAATTTGACGATGATGTTGTAAAATAATAATAATAAAAAAAGGTTCTGACATGTGTGTGGCATTTTTTATTTTGAGATTCCTTATGAGTTATACCTTTGGTGATATCTCCCATATAAAAACCATCTACAAACTGGTTCCTGAATATATTGCAACTGAACATAAGTTTTAGTTAAATAATAGACCTTATACTGCCAATAATTAACTACAGTAATACATTCAAACTTGTTCTTTTTTTTTTCAACCTCCAATTCATCAACTGATAAGCCTGAATGCCTACAAATATTAGTCTAATTATTGCATCCATATTGGTCATCCTCACTCACAACCTCAAATTCAAGAGCAGAAAAGGTCATGCATTGATTAACAGGCTGAACTAGCTTAGCATCCATATCTTCCTTATCTTCTCAATCTTCATCCGTAACCTCAACTCTATGAATATAATAGTCATCTTTGTCTTCACTTGGTTTGGATTCTTTATAGTAATATGAAACATATATCATCAACTAAGGTTTCATATTAACAATTTCTAGTATTGACATTTGTCTTATTACATTACCACCAAACCTAGAAGAGTGTCCTCGTCTAAGAGGGTATTTGTTTACACAATAACTTTAGCTTTTGAAGCAAGCCGCATAAACAACATGTTTGGTAATATACAAACTCAATTTACTGTTTATGTGGGACCCATATATTTTATGTTAAAACCACTAGTTTGCGCATAGCAGCTGAGAGCTGCTTCTTCGTTCTGCCGCGTCTGTGCCAGGTGAATAACTCACCTGGGCCTGTTCACTTCTTGAGATGAACAGTGCAGAGTGAATTAATTCACTCTGCACTGTTCGCTTCAAGAAGGGAACAGCACCCAGGTGAATTAATTCACCTGGCATTGTTCACGTGAATAGTGCCATGTAAATTTCACTTGGCACTGTTCACGTGAACAGTCACTGTTCATTAGACCGCGTCCGACCCGGTAAAAAAAATTTATTTTTTTTAAATTGTATTTTATTTGAAAAACTATTGTTTAATATTATTTAATAACACTACATAAATATAAGGACATCGCATGATGACGTAGTATTTGCACAATTTGATTGTAATTCCAATTTTATTTCTAATGATATTTTACTTGATTTTGTTGCACACTCAAAAAACCATTGAAACTATAATCCTTATTAGATGAATTTCATACGTGATGAAATTGTAGATAAGTTAATGGAATAATAAGAAATATTTGATATAAAATATTATTTATTTAATTATGTAATAATGGTAGTTAAATCTACAATATTTAAATTAAAAACCATCAATATTAATATATATCTTTTTTAGTTATTTTATAACCTCAATTTGAAAAGTATATTTAACCAAACACATTAAAATATTTTTTATTCAACCTCAATTTCAACCACAGTTTTAACCAAACATATATAAATATCAAACCAACCTCAACTAAAAGTATTTTTTATAAAATAATTTTTTTTCAAATCACAACCACAAAAGCTACAACAATAGCAAACACACATTCAAGTAGAGCTCTAGCATATTAGTCTCATTAATCCTTATAAACCTAAACATTGAATTAACATTTCCATCATTATAGTTTGGTACACCAACATAACAAGCTTGGCTAACCCTAGTTTGCAACATCCTCCAAGTAATTTCAACTTCTATTTCAAACATATTTCAGCCAAGTCGATCGCATAATATTCTAGGTAACTTGTTAAAAAAATATTTGTTGTCATCATTGGGAACTCATGGCTTCCTTCATTATAAATAATATCATTGTTGGTATTGATAATGGTACCACCATGAAAACATGGTATTCTTAAATTACCAGATATTTTGTTAAAGAACACAAATCTATCTTATTAATATCCCAGGGTATCTATATCTAATTACCCAAAATCATTGATTATTTTATAAAATAACTTAATTATCAACTCAAACTATATCTAATTAATCTAATTACAAAAAATCCTAAATTTTTCAATAAGTCCCTAATTAAAAACCCTAACATTATATGAAATCAAATTAATATACATTAGCATAAATTACATCAAATTAATAGAGAAAAAAATATTAAATATGCATCTAAGTGTAGAACATGAATGGTGATAATGATGAGGTGGTT
>Ga0325414_1006792_pt1 | contig 12164 bp, 16 predicted proteins | sample PopdelMetagenome_8_FD_206183 | JGI IMG/M metagenome (GOLD analysis project Ga0325414, IMG submission 206183) | Populus deltoides microbial communities from Bellville, Georgia, United States - Leaf-PdKOR-R3 | ecosystem: Host-associated > Plants > Phyllosphere > Phylloplane/Leaf | place: USA... | reverse complement strand
TTGAAAACCATGGCTCAAGCTTGAGCGATGACTTAATTTCGTGACAGAAGAACTTCGTTTATAAGCTTGTCCAAATTCATGGATGATGTACCATTTGGAGCTGTGGCCTCCACTGCTAATTTTTTCCTCTCCATGGCTTGCTTCTTCATTTTCTTACCTTTCTCTCCCTCCATCAGCTCCCTTCCAAGCGCGCGTCTTCACATTTTCTCTGTTGATATCATTATCAATCTCCATTCCAATTCCCCATTCACTGCATGCGTACCTACAATTTGTTTGTTGACCCCTGAAGAATGGGCAACAAAGCATAGGCACCCCCGAAGAAATGCTCTCAATTGTGGAACCCCATCCACAATGTGTTATGAAGCCTCCTATTGATGGGTGGTTAAGGACTTCTTCTTGTGGACACCAGTTAGCAATAAAGCCCCTCTCTTTAGTTTCTTCCATAAACTCTGCTGGAAAAATAGCTGATTGCCCAATGACCATGTTGTTGGGGATTCCGATCGGTGATGTTCTGATATTTGCTCAACGGAGGGTAAGCACACTGACACAATATTTTACGTGGTTCGGCAAATTACCTACATCCACGGGAGAGAGTCCATATTATTTAGAGATTAGAGAAAGAATACAATAAATACATAGAGGAGGATCACTCAACTCCCAGCTCACTTTGGTGCTCTTACAGCTGCTGTAATGGCAGCAAGGCTGCTGCCATTGCAGCTCTCTCTTTCTCTCCACTCTTACGTTCTCACTCTCTGCACTCTCTACAATTCTCTCACTTTGCTCTCAACAAGACATGCCTCTTTATAGGCAAATATGGTCAACATGGAGGGGCCAATATAGCCTTAAAGCATGGCATGAATTGTGGCACAATTCATGCTTCCACTTGCTTAGTGGTGGGGTATTGCCACAAATGGCAATATCCTAACAATCACCCCCTTTGCCATTTGTGTAGGCAATTGTCCTCTTGCTTCTTCAGCACAAGCTTGCATTCTGCATCCTTTCCAAGCTTACCATTCTGAGAGCGTCTTCAATCCAACATCCCCCTTCGAGCGTATCAATCATGCTCGATCCGGAATGACTTTTCAAGCCTTACACCAAGGCTTACAACACCCCCTCAAACAGAATATTATCAAGTGCGACAGTCATTATCCGAGTATCTCAATGTGATCACAAGCTCACCACTCTTTCAAGAGTCTACTCATCCAGGAGTTGCGCCTACCCTCTATTCCACCCTAGGAACCACGCTTTACTTCTCCGTGAGTCTCTCGCTCTTCGTCGTAAGAGTCCAGGTAGCTCTCCACCTTTGATCATGGGGGCAGCCCATTAAAGGTTGATCCATATCTATCTTCATACTCTGAGTATTACAATGCCATTTTCGAGCTCACCACCTTGACAAGAGTCAACTCGTTCCCGGAACCTGCGCATACCCTCTGCTCCTTCATAGCAGCCGCATCTTAATGCTCCACAAGTCATCCACTTATTGTCCAAGGCAAATGTCTTCTAGCTCATTGATCTTTAGCATTGGGGCAATATCCATGAAAGTCAATCCTGCATTTGTTTTCATACTCATCATAGCCACTTCATTGGCTATACACCTGTCCACTCATATCTAGCCATCACATTGGCTCTGGGGCGTTCTGAACTGGGCTCATATCACGGCCCTCACACCTTCTCTAAGGTGTCTTCACCCGTTGTCATGGGACGGTCTGATCCGGGGCTCCTATCATGACCCACACACCTTCTCTAAGGTGTCTTCGCCTGTTGTCATGGGGCGGTCTGATCCGGGGCTCCTATCATGGCCCTCACACCTTCTCTAAGGTGTCTTCGCCTTTCATAGGTGGTCGCATCCTCTTTCAGCTGAGATGCTTCAAAGTGGCTTCAAAAGTCTCTACCACCATGTGCACTATGGGAGAGATAACTGCCACTAACTACATAGAAAGAGAAAGTTGCGGTATACTCCTCGCAATCCTCCACCTCGATTTCTATGTTTGGAGCTTCTACGCCTTTCTGCTTGACAGCTCCACCTATACCAACTCTCTTTGGTGTCTTCGCCTTTCATCATAGGCAGTCGCCTTTTATCACATGCATTTGCACCCCCTCAATTAGGTGCCTCTACAATAGCTCATCTTTCCATCCTTGCATCCATAGGAAAGGTCTTCGCCTGTTGTCTTCATCAAGAGCACAAGAGACTTCTTGTTGTACAAACTTTAACAGTCTCTGCTCTGAGCTTCATCTGGGAACACTTCTTCTCCTTGCACCTGTTGTCCCATTATAGTACCTCATTGGATCCTACGGGTACTCCTGCACAATCTCCGTGTGCCATCGTGCAATTTCTGTTCTCCAGATTTCTCCCTATTCCTTGCTTATGTTTGACAGCAGCTTATTCTGTCATAACACTTGTCCAAGTTAAAATAGGGTGCCAATCTTTATCCCCTTGCTGTATTTCTCTTCCATTATCAGGGTCTTCATCAATTCTCCTCTCGAGAAATCACAGTCACCGAATCTAACTTCTTTGGAGAAATCATCACTCCATCAGATCCTTGAACATACGGAACCTAACTGTTCCCTTATGCCGTCATCCTCCTAGTCTTCAATCGTTTCATTACAAACTGCTATATATACGAAAATAGTACCGTATGGATAATCCTTCCACTAAGCAAGTTCCCAGGAAAGATTGGAGGGGTCACACTGATCCCGCTTAAAACCCAATTTCCTAGCCAGAACTTCTTAGGCCATATCTATCCATCGTACTGACTTTCCGTATATACAACCATTTGCTAGCTTTGTTGCGGCTTTTCTTTACAAGTGATCTGGAATATATACTGGTTTAATACATGATTTCTATACATTTGGCGAGACTACCAGTTCTTAGATTCGTCAAGATTGGTCTTCATCAGTTTCCACTCTTCACCTCAAATTGTCCATATGATCGGGTGTCCAAAGTGTCCCAATTTTGCCTTCTTTCAAGGCAACAAAAAATTTCTCCACTTAACAGTTTAGCACATGTAATTGGGCAAACATGTGTGACATGTTCTTCTTCATCTCCATCGACCACCATGATGACCTTCAGATGCCTCCTAATCGGGCAATCTCTTTTGTTAATTCACCACCACCACTTTTGGTCACAAATCTCAATGATCGGGTCGTACCATTGCATCCGGAACGATCAAATTAGCTGGAAACAAGTCTGAAATCATCCAAATCGCATTTCAGATGGCTAAGATTTGATCAAAACAATTCTGGCCTGATCAACGGCCCAGATTCAATCTCAGATCCGGTTGCACATAGACTCCGCTGCACATAATCTTCTCTCTTGGCTCGGGGCTCGGCTTAGCTCAACTTGGCTTGGCTCAACTCGGCGCGGCGTAGCTCGGATCGTGGCTGGTGACGTGGCCGGTGGGACCCACTGTGATGACTTGTCTGATGACTGTACGATGACATGGCATGCTGACTGGACGATGACGTGTCTGCTGACTATGTATACTGGCGTCATGATTACATCATGCCGACGTCATCCTTATCCGGGTCTGACACGTGGGTCGGGTCGTCTGGTATTCGGGTTAGCCCATCCGGGCGAAGAAGACGTATGTGACGCGTGGCGCGCGTATGTGCGCGTGGGCAGTAACCTTGCCGGCGCGTGCAGACGTTTTCGACGTCCGATTTCGACGCGGTTTTTAAAAGTGGCTTCGTCTCTTCCTTCTCTACATAGTGGTATGGTCAAAACATAATTTTGACAAATTTCATTTTTGAGCAAAATCAAACACCCCTTTAAACCATGTGCTCTGATACCAATTGTTGGGGATTCCGACCGGTGATGTTCTGATATTTGCTCAACGGAGGGTAAATACACTGACACAATATTTTACGTGGTTCGGCAAATTACCTACATCCACGGGAGAGAGTCCATATTATTTAGAGATTAGAGAAAGAATACAATAAATACATGGAGGAGGATCACTAAATTCTGTTTGAGGGGGTGTTGTAAGCCTTGGTGTAAGGCTTGAAAAGTCATTCCGGATCGAGCATGATTGATACGCTCGAAAGGGGATGTTGGATTGAAGACGCTCTCAGAATGGTAAGCTTGGAAAGGATGTAGAATGCAAGCTTGTGCTGAAGAAGCAAGAGGACAATTGCCTACACAAATGGCAAAGGGGGTGATTGTTAGGATATTGCCATTTGTGGCAATACCCCACCACTAAGCAAGTGGAAGCATGAATTGTGCCACAATTCATGCCATGCTTTAAGGCTATATTGGCCCCTCCATGTTGACCATATTTGCCTATAAAGAGGCATGTCTTGTTGAGAGCAAAGTGAGAGAATTGTAGAGAGTGCAGAGAGTGAGAACGTAAGAGTGGAGAGAAAGAGAGAGCTGCAATGGCAGCAGCCTTGCTGCCATTACAGCAGCTGTAAGAGCACCAAAGTGAGCTGGGAGTTGAGTGATCCTCCTCTATGTATTTATTGTATTCTTTCTCTAATCTCTAAATAATATGGACTCTCTCCCGTGGATGTAGGTAATTTGCCGAACCACGTAAAATATTGTGTCAGTGTGCTTACCCTCCGTTGAGCAAATATCAGAACATCACCGGTCGGAATCCCCAATGTCAAGCCTTATAATCCATACAAAAGAGTGGTTGTTTTCAGAAAGTCCCATTCCAAATTCAATAAGCTGTTCCTTATTCATGACTACTATACTGCCAAAATTCACATAAACCACCGATTTCGGTTTCTTGGAGTCAAGCCACTGGAGACATTTAGGCTCTTCTTTCCACAGGTTACATCCAATGGAGTTTAGGTCATCTTCAGGTACTTGATTGAGAAGCAATTGAAGCGGGCCGATAGGATAAACACGAGGAAACATTGAGTAGAGAGCATTCAGAACTTCTTGCTCCAAAGCATCAAAACTATGTACAATAATAGCAGATGCTTTACAAGCTTTCTCAGCTGATTTCATTGTGTGGTTAAACCAACAATCATTGAGATCCATCCAACGAAAAAATCTCGGAAGATCTCTTACACGTATACCTTTCATTCCAGGAATCCAATCTATAACTTTGTTTAAGAAGTCATTTGTTAGAAAGCTCTCGTCTGCAAAACACAAAAAGTACAAAACAAAATTTGTTAAAGGAAATCAAGCACAGCATAGGAAATCAATCATAGAATAGGAAATCAAGTTTAGTCAAATACTGTAATTGAATCTTAATTATTTATTTCCTTAGTCATAGATAATTAGGCTTGATCACAGACAATAATATAGGATCTTGATGTTAAACCATCAATATAAATTGTAAACTTTGCTTACTCTGAAATAAAACAAGAAGATATCATTCTCTTCATGATATTAGAGCAATTAATCTAGGTATCAAAATAAAACACAAACCCTTTAGCCGACTTCCATGGGAGACGAAAACCAAGGAAGCATGTCTTTAGGCGCAAGATGGGATCATCCCACTCACCAGCTTTACCTTCACCATTCAGATCAACCTGGCGCTGTCCTTGTGTCACAACCCTTGGTTGAAGACAACTATAGCACATGGAGCCAATCCATGACTATGACGCTGACAATCAAAAACAAAATTGGATTAATAGATGGCTGGATGAAGAAGCCTGATGAAAAGAAACCAGATGAGCATCAACAATGGAATCGGTGTAATAGTTTGGTTAAAACTTCGCTGTTGGGATCTATGTCCAAAGATATTGCTATCAGCATCATCAACTGCAAGGATGCCAGACAAATGTGGCTTGATTTACAAGAACGATTCTCACATGTGAATGTGGTTCAATTATTTAATATCGACAATGAAATTCACAATTGTGTGCAAGGCAACATGTCTGTGGGATCCTACTTCACAAAGCTGAAAGGTTTATGGGATGAGCGTGAAGCACTATGCACCTTTCCGACATGCACTTGTGGATCAATCAAGGAAGTGGCTGCATATTTGAACACACAGAAAACCATGAAATTCTTTATGGGTCTTAATGATTCGTACGTGGGTACCGTGTTCGTAGCAACACTCTGTTGCAGGATCCATTACCTACGGTAAACAAGGCATATTCATTGGTTTTTTGTTATGAGAAGCAATTAGAGGTGACAGCCAGGAAAAGCCATGCTCAACCAGAGACTGTTGTCTTTGCTGTAAAGAATTCAAGCCATGAGACTGAAACTGAACAGAGATGCTCCAGATGTAACAGAACAAATCACACCACCAAGGATTGTCGCGCACATCTCAGATGCACTTTCTGCCGCTGGAAGGGACATACTACAGAACATTGTCGCAAGAAGAAAGCAGTGACTGAAGTTGAGTTTAATGTGGTAATTTCTAATGGAAATCAAGTTGCAACACACATGAACAAAAGGAAGGAGATGAATTTTCCTTTCACAGCTGAAGAGTGCAAACAAATACTCGGTATGTTAAAAACTAAAATATCCTCTGCCAATCATATTAGTAACTGTCCAACTCATGATGAGCTCTCATGTAAAGCTTTTTCACTCTTTTCTAATGGCAACAGAAGCACTTGGATTTTGGATAGTGGGTGCATGGATCATATGATTTATGATCAAAATTTGCTCGCATACTCAAGACCGGTTAATGGTGCACTGTTGAATTACCAAATGGATCAATAGCACAAGTAACTCACATAGGCAGAGTTCATATATCTCCTGATTTGATCCTTGATAATGTTTTGTGTGTCCCATATTTCCAATTGAATTTAATTTTCATTAGCAAACTAGCATTTGATTCTTCTTGCATAACCATTTTTCTAAGCCAATTTTGTGTGATTTAGGACCTACGTTCGGGGAAGATGATTGGGACGGGAATTGAAATGAAGGGTCTCTATTTTCTCGACCAAGCCAAGAAAGGAACATGCAACCATGCCAAAACTTCTAACCCGAACCTTTGGCATCAACGTCTTGGGCATCCCTCAACTAAAGTATCTCCATTATTTTCTAAAGTTAATTCTTGTTCTAACGATAAGTGCTTGATTTGTCCGTTAGCAAAACAAATAAGACTTCCATTTTCTTCAAGTTTCATTACTACTATATCTCTGTTTGATTTAATTCATGTTGACATTTGGGGTGGTTATAAAGTTTCTTCTATTTTAGGTGCCAAATATTTTCTTACTATCGTTGATAATCACATTAGATGCACATGGATTTACCTTATGAAACACAAATCCGATACTAGGGATCTTCTAGTCAACTTCATCAACATGGCTGAAAATCAATTTGATTCCAAAGTCAAAATGATTCATAGTGATAATGGTCTTGAATTCAAGCTTGAAAGCTTTTACGCTCACAAAGGTATCATTCATCAAACCAGTTGCATTAATACTCCATAACAAAATAGCGTTGCCGAACACAAACATAGGCATTTGTTAAATATGGCATGTGCCTTCTTCAAGCCGGTCTTTCTAATCAATTTTAGGGTGACGCTATTCTTGCTTCCGCTTATCTCATAAATCAAACACCAACCCCCATTCTCCACGGAAAAACACCATATGAAAAAATATTCAACACAGTTCCTAATTACTCACACTTAAGAGTATTTGGTTGCTTATGTTTTGTTTCCACCCATGCACGAAGTCGCTCCAAATTTGATCCTCGAGCATCTCAGTGTATCTTTCTTGGATATCCTTATGGGAAAAAGGGGTATAGAGTTTTTGATCTAGCTAAACAAAGAATAATAGTCTCCAGGGACGTCGTTTTCTTTGAATCCATATTACATTTTCTTACACCTGCATCACATACTAATCTTGATGCCACATCATTTTCACCTCCCACTCCCACTCCATCCTTACCTTTCGACATAGATTTTGCACCCCCCCTCCAATTACATGTCCTGCACTCACCAGCTCACCCAATTCGCAGACACCTCCTTCCACCAGCTCATATACCCCTCCAGCTCCCCTCACAGAGTCTTCATATCCCCTTATAGAGTCTCCATATCCAGCCACCCCTATCCCTTAACTACCTGATTTATCTCCTATACAGACCCACTCCTCCCATGTGCCCATTCCTCCCCTTCGTCGTGGCAGTCGTTCTATTACCACTCTTTCATACTTGCAAGATTTTCATCTCTCCATAACTCTCCCTTCAAGGCCTGACCCGACATCCTCCACGAACATGGTTCATACTTCAGGTACTGCTTATCCCCTCTCTACTTATTTATCTTACACTCACCTTTCTCCCCATCATAAGGCTTATACTGCTCAACTCACCCTCCTCAAAGAACCCACCAATTTTTCATAGGCTGTTCAACATCCTTAGTGGCGTGAGGTCATGCACCATGAGATAGTTGCTTTACAAGCCACTAGGACTTGGAGTTTGGTGCCATTGTCATCCCATAAACAGCCAATCAGTTGCAAGTGGTTATACAAAATCAAGTTAAAGGCTGATGGGATAGTAGAACGATATAAGGCATGGCTGGTGGCTAAGGGCTACAACCAAGTTGAAGGCGTTGATTATCAGGAAACTTTTGCTCCTGGAGCCAAGATGGTCACTGTCTGCATCTTACTTAGTGTGGCAGCTTTGCGTGGTTGGCATTTACATCAGTTAGATGTCAACAATGCATTCTTGCATGGTTACTTGGATGAGGACGTTTACATGACTTTCCCTCCTGGCTTCAGGCGAAAGGGGGAGACACGCGTTTGAAAACTTTATAAATCCCTGTATGGCTTAAAATAAGCTTCTAGACAGTGGTTTATCAAGTTGTCCGGTGCACTTAAGGCTGTAGGATTCCATCAGTCTCTGTCTGATTATTCCTTATTCATCTGAAGCCATCATGGTAACTTTCTAGTATTACTGATATATGTTGATTATGTGATATTAGCTGGGAATAATTTGCAGGACATAGAGAACACCAAACATTTCTTGTCCAAGCAATTCAAACTTAAAGACTTCGGGCAATTTAAATACTTTCTTGGCATCAGTCTGTCACAGAGAAAATACGCACTCGATATTCTGGATGATACGGGGTTTTTGGGTGTCAAGCCATCTCGGTTTCCTTTGGAGCAAAATGTGTCCCTAACACAATCTGATTGAAAGCTTTTGGAGGATGGATCAACATACAGGAGGTTAATTGGCAGATTACTCTACCTGACTATAACTAGACCGGATTTGACTTATATTGTGCATATCTTAAGTCAATTCATGGACAAGCCCCGACAACCCCATTTGGACGCGGCTTATAAAGTGCTCAAATATATCAAACAAACACCTGTGCAAGGCATCCTGTTGTTGTCCATAGGTGCACTTCAGTTACGAGCATTTTGTGATGCCGATTGGGCTCGTTGTAAGGACATGAGAAGATCAGTTACTGGTTACTGCATTTTACTTGGAGAGGCACTAGTTTCTTGGAGAACCAAGAAACATACAACAATATCAAGTTCAAATGCAAAGGCTGAATATTGCTTCATGGCTACTACATGCTGCGAAATTACATGGCTGAAAAACATTTTGAAGGACTTACAGATAAATCACACATAACCAGTAACTTTGTTCTGTGATAATCAAGCAGCAATGCATATAGCATCGAATCCCGTCTTTCATGAGCGAACCAAGCATGTAGAAATAGACTGTTATTTGATACGTGAGAAAATTCAAGCAAGAATGATTCAGACAGCCTACATTCAAATTACACACCAACCAGCAGACTTGTTTACTAAGCCTTTAAGCTCCACACAGTTTGAGATTTTACTTAGCAAGTTGGGTGTAATTAACATACACTCCAACTTGAGAGGAAGTGTTAAAGGAAATCAAGCACAGTGTAGGAAATCAAGTTTAGTCAAATACTGTAATTGAATCTTTAATTATTTGTTTCCTTATTCATAGATAATTAGGCTTGATCACAGGCAATAATATAGAATCTTGATGTTAAACCATCAGTATAAATTTTAAATTCTACTTACTCTGAAATAAAACAAGAAGATATCATTCTCTTCAAAATTACATTTAGCTTTATCTTTTGTTACTAAATTGCAAACCAGATATTAACAACCCCGAAATGGTGATAAACAGTGGACCTTCATACCTTTAATTGGTGCAAGACCTTTTTCTTTGAGTGGACGAAGTTGTTTGAAGCACAAGAAGCAACAAGCAGAGGCAGTTTGAAATAGTGCAATAGGTATTCCTCGCTCTTCAGCAGCTGCGATAGTGAATGGCAAGAAATCCGACACGATGCATGTTACTGGGGGCACATTAGAAGTGGCTGTCTCATTGAGCTTGTTAAGTAGGTCAGTCATGAATGGAGCCATTGAGTTGTTCTTGATAGCCTTAAAAAGTGCAAGGATATCTTGGGAAGCATCAATATCCGAATGAGGGAGCCCATCTGGAATGTTTTCAAATCGAAAATCAAGCAAACCGTAGAGGAAATTAGGACCTCTAGATTTAAGTAAGCGTCTATATATGGTTATATTCAGTATTGACAAAGGTTATGTGAAAACCTATGTGATGAAGTAGTTTGGCTAGTTTTAGCATAGATTTTATATGGCTTTGAAATGGAAGTGGGATAAGAACTGCATGGGGCTTATCAGCCATAGCTTTAGCAAATCAGGAGCAACGGAGAATAGTGGAGAGACTCTGGTGTTTTGGAGCAGAGCTATTGAGACCACAATCTCTGGTGTTTTTGGAGCAGTAGTTCTATTGAGACCACAAATTTTTTATTCTTTTCTTTTGAAATGTAATAAAGTAAAAAGTTCTGCAGTGGAAATTTTCAAACACAATTAATCACATAATAATACAAATATATATATAAAAAAAAGAGGAATGAAATTAAAATCAGTTGAATAACAGCTCATTGATTGAGATGAGCAGGAACCACGGAGGACCACTTCAATTGATTCTTCAGAAAACAACAGACAACTTTTGAGGGGAAATGCATCCCCTAGACCTCCTGTATCATCTCATGAACCATGGAGGACCACTTCCATTGATTCTTCAGAAAACTACAGACAACTTTTGAGGGGAAATGCATCCCCTAGACCTCCTGTATCATCTCATGAACCATGGAGGACCACTTCCATTGATTCTTCAGAAAACTACAGACAACTTTTGAGGGGAAATGCATCCCCTAGACCCATGTATAAAGCATAAAAATGGTTGAGGGTCATTTTCACTTTTGGCAAGAATAGAGCAGGAAAATTAATATCTTCTTCTCCACTAGTAATTTTAGCTCCTGAACAGTCCAAAGAAGTTCTTAGTTCAGTTTGCTAAGGAGGAAAGAACTATTATAATGATTTTCCTTGGCCATGCATGATACTGGTAAAAATTAATGAGTAATGCTACTCCGAATACATATTAGGAAAATTATTATTCATTTATCAAAACCTGAAAAAAGGGATGTCAATCCAAATACCTCATAATTCACAAAATAAAATCTAATCAGAGAAAAAGATGGAAAGAGTTGCCAGTCAAGACAGGAACCATCTATACCAGGAGAGGTTTCCCATTAAAGAAGTTACTATACAGGAAGATAAGACTAGTCCTTTCTTTTGTGGTCTTACAGCACATGCCTAACATAGAGCAAACAAGTTACGGAGGGGAAACATAGGCTCTTAAACCCCCCTCCCCCATTGTCGCACGTCATAAAAATCCGCGCGGCGTCAGCTGGCGATCTTTTCGTTGTCGTTTGCTTGAATTGGTTCGTTGGAGTCGCCACCTAGTAATTTATTGAAGGCTACTAGAAAACCGGATGTAATGATCTTGTCAGAGATTCGCAGATAAGAGACTGGTTGTGGTTAGAAAAGGTATTAGCACCCCTAACGCACCCTACCTGAGATAAGCTGCTTCGTGAATTTTGATGTGTTTAAAGAAATTTTAATAATTGTTTTTTTCATCGGATATTAAAAATACAACTTACATATAAGTTAATAATTCTTAACCGTGATCCAATCAAAATATTAAATTCTTCTTTAATCTTTGCAATTTCATCATAAAAATATATATATATATATATATATATATATATAAAATAAAACAAATACAAACACACACATTCACTCTTACTATATTTTTGTTTCTTTTCTTTTCTTTTCCTTTCTTTTGTTACATCCAAATTCACAACATACAAGTAAAAATTCAAACTAAACAAATATTACATTAATCAATTTAAAAATTACAAAATAACCCCTCAAAAATCCATAACAGTGCTGGGAAGCCCTTCTGGAAC
>Ga0325414_1006791_pt1 | contig 12165 bp, 8 predicted proteins | sample PopdelMetagenome_8_FD_206183 | JGI IMG/M metagenome (GOLD analysis project Ga0325414, IMG submission 206183) | Populus deltoides microbial communities from Bellville, Georgia, United States - Leaf-PdKOR-R3 | ecosystem: Host-associated > Plants > Phyllosphere > Phylloplane/Leaf | place: USA... | reverse complement strand
TACTAAGCTATTACTGTTGAATCACCTGTTATTATTGAATATTTTTTACCTGCATGAGTCATTGCCACCACCTCTGTAGATATAAAAATCCTTCTTTTCCTGTCTCCATTCAAGTAAACAAGGCGATATAATTGCAAAATCTAGCCTAAATACATTTGAAGAAAAGACTCTTTCGATGTGACATGATTTGCCAAGACAAAGGCCAAGAACCAAACTAGCCCAGATGCCTAAAAACATCAATCACGTTTACAAAGAGATACATCCTCCCAAAAAGTCAAAGGCTATGCTGTTTCCAGGCACAAATTTGAGGTAATCTCCAAGGATAGTGCTCGGGCAAAGTGTCAATCATTTTTGGCAGACTTTTTGATCTGAAACTGCAACTGCTCAACTCGATCAATAAGCTTCGTTACAGAATACAAGAGCCAGTAAAAAACCAACGCTGCAGCAATCAAAAGTGCGTTGCGTTGGCTCTTAATAGTGGACTTTTGGTGGCGCATATTCTCCGATGGAGAGCAGGAATTGAGGGTCTTACAAGAGGGCATCATTTCATATTTCCAGTAGATGTCCATGACCAAGAAGAGGCAAATTGGCAATATTGAGAAGAAGGGTTTCAGGAGGGTTTTAGTTACAGACAAAAGGCCATTGCGTAAGGGTTTTAAGCCTGGGAGGGTTAAGAGAAGGAGCATCATGGCTTCTGCTCCAGCAGCATAGGCAACCGCTACCCATTCCAGTGCCATTGGTTACTGTTTGGTGAGAAGGAAAATCTACGAGAGGTGATATGGGGATTTTCTAGGGAAGATTGGATAATGAATCTTGAGGTGGGAAGACAAAATGTAATCATGGAGGGGATTATAAGGAGTTGAATCGGATTGCTTAACGCGTTTTAATGTCAGAGCTAGAAGTTCAGTTGAAATTTCAACGTTGCAATAACTTAACACTGAAGTAATGGTGTCAATGTCAGTCCATTTGCGAGCTCATATGCTTCAGTCTACAATTGTTCACAAGGCCAAGTAAACTGAAAAAGAAAGAGGAGATAAAAAGACAGGGTTATTATCTGAAGTTGGTCTGCTGTATATGAAAGCCCTAGAAATTCATTTTTTATGCTCTGATGCTCCTAGCCATAGCCAGTTTGATATCTTTTCATTGAAACATTGTTTTAGACAATCATAGCCATCATCAATGGTGACCATGCCCTGCTCTTGCGTTGGCACAGATGGCTACAAGTAAAACATAAGAGAAAGGGATCCCTGGTTCTGACTCGGTAGCATTGATTCTGAGAAGAACACTTTAGTTTAACACATTCTTGATCAGTCCAAGCTCCGGACCTCAAATCACGAGGCTATGAATCAATTATTCAAAGTAAAATGATGAGAATCACTATTACACTAAGTTTTGACTACAAGAATGATGAGCTCAGATAAATCGGCAGACAGTGAAGTTACTTGTAAAACCAATCAAAAAATACATATTGAACGCGGCATCTACATGCTAAGAACAATCTAATCTTCATGCCAGCCCTTGACGACGATAAATCTAAGGGAAAGATGCCAGGAAATAAATAAAATGCATCAAATCCCATTACATCTATTACAGGTATGGGCAAAGACTACACCTCATATCACGTTTCTCAAAACATTGACCTCAGCTGAAAATCATTTCTTCCTAATGTTCTGTATATGTGAGGTATTGTTACTTTGTATCTTTCGCATGGAGGTTAAAACACAAGTTAGAACTGAAACTGTAATTACAGACAACATGATGGAAAACTCCGGTTTGCCAGATCTCCACAACAGTGATGTGTTGGTCATGGTGACACAGGCAAACCTTTCCCGTGATTGCTTTTGCCTGCAAATTCATAGTTTAAGGGGCCAGTACGTAAGAGAGGGCAAAAAACTACATGCTTACAACACAAACATTTGTTTCCTACAAGTGTAAAGATTTTGATAAACAAGCACCACAAATGTTCCACTGATATGTACAAGTACACGAGCCCCGTGACTCATTTATTACTTGCACAACTACTCATAAAAGGTATGGTTGAAGGCACACACTTGATTAACAAAATGCACTTTATTTTGTTACCAGAAATTGAAGATATCGATGCAAAACACAAATAAAAAGACATGAACACCAATTTATTAGAATGCAACAAGCATTTCCACCCATAATCTTTTTTTTTTTTTGAGAATTTTTTCAACCATTATCCTCCTTATACATCAATCAAGTCCAGATCCCTTCATTGCACATTTGGAGGCATGGGTTCTCCATGTATGCCATGTAAATAAAACCAAACAACTAGATCTACAAGGTGAACAAAATTAGAGGCAGGCATGTTTACCAACATTCATGGCACCCTATGTCATGTTAACATGCTCCAGTCCGTGCCCACCCTTTCCTTTTCTAAATTTTTTAGTGCTACTTGATCTTGAGTGTAACATGTGCAACTAAAATTCATAGACTGTAGGGGTACGTGAGCGAGGACTTCATAGGAGGACAGAGAATTGAATGGGAAAAAAAGGCAACTTGAAATCAACAACATAGGTATAAGAAAGGACACGCACAGAAAGGCTATTATGCAACTATGGCCCCAGGAGGAGTTCGAGGAAGAAAATCCGGGCCTCTTTATCCTTCAAACTTTTTACAAAAACTGGCTGATCTCAAGACTAACAACTGCAAACTTAGGTTGCTTGCAATGCTCCAGCCCATGCCCGCGTTCATTTTCAAAAGTTTTGATCACAGAGATTCAGGGAAGTATTATATATTCTTCATTTATATCTTAGTGCTTTATTATTTGTCTATGTTAGCATTTTGATTCTGCTTTATTATTAAAACATCATTGTAAGTGATATCACTCCTAATCACACACAACTTTATGAAGGCAGAATAGGAAAGTAATGTGAAGTCAGTAAAATGTACCCCAAGAAGCCTTTAATCGAGTTCCACAGAGACGCAGTGGATTTGACCCTATGACCTGAAGCATTGTCTTTTGGATCTCTAATGTGATCGTTGTCGCTTTCGAATGTGCCTGAATGTGCAGATATGAAATGTAAGAAAAGGTACCAAATCTGAATAATCTCTAGCACATTCCCACCTTCAAAGCAAATTGACATACTACAAAGCATGGATCAGGATATGGCCATGATACAATTCACTAAAGATATGTTAGTGTACAAATATACTCTTTATACAAACAAATTTATATTTGATTTGTTTTGTATTCGAACACAAAATATAAGCCACTTCAAAAAAGTGTTAATCACATTAACAAATTGTGCTCAGATAATAAAAATAATCCAACCTGCTTGTGAGATTATGATTTCAGCAACAATGAATCATCATAGTTAGAACTAAAAAAGAACAGAAAATGAGTACGAGGGCTTTTGTGGCAGTCAAACAAAGCCTGAAGGGATTGAACACAACATAATATTGTATTTTCGAAAAATACCACACTATGATTTATGGACATGACATGAGTGTTAACAGATATGGAGCGTGTTAAATTTGTTCAATCTAAAAAATCAAGAATCAAGGACAAGACTACATATATTTTGATAGTGTAAATGCAAAATCTTATGTACATGTACAATTTCTTGAATAACCACCCATATTTTTGGCATTTTCTTACTTGCAACAAATACTTCATTTTATTGAGAAAAAAAAAAGTGTTAAAGATGTTGACTAGAAGGGTAAAACTGGAAAAGTTTACGAATTGTGCTGAAAACGAGGTCGAGGATGTGATTTCTAAGAAGGGATGCTTGCAAAAGTGCTATGATTTTAAGTACACACCAGGTCTTGTCAATGCTCAATACACATGCATGTGTTTTAAGAGACAGGAGCTCAAAGAGATTCCATGGAGGACACGACAACCCTATTGCCATTGCCAACATATTTTTACTTGTCTTGCCTATTGAGCCTTGGTCTAAGGACATGGATTAAAAGAAGCGCAACAGCAGCACCATATTTAGGCTGAGCACAGCCACATGAACGTATGTTTCAGGTTGTGCCAATACATGTCAACTCAACTGGACATGAATTTTCCATAAGAATTCTTAGTTGGAGTCTACATTTTCTTTTTCCATCTACCAAAAGTTTTGCATCCCCAAAATTTCTATTTTTTCGAAGAAAAGTAAAGGATCTACCCTAAAATATCCTCCCTGTACCTAGGCTTATCTCCTGCATTCCTCCATGCACTCCCCATTTATCCAAAACTATAATTTTTTCTTAAAAGTTGACAACCCCGCATATAAGATGACTATTTTGACATGTTCAGCATGAAATTATACTACTATGAAGATTCTTGGAGTATCCACTTAAATGGTTTTAAATAAATACTATAACTGACAAAAAAAAAAAAAAGACAATACCAGAGCTGTTAGAAGAAACTGCATGTTCCTTGCTGCAAGACTTGAGTGAAGCCAGTTCCTCAACAAGCACTCGTTCCTTGTTACTGCAATTATCTTCAAAATGAGCTCATACAAAAAGTGTGCAACCTCACAAAAGAGATGAAAACAAAGAAACCATGGCATAAAATCCCAACACAATCAAACAACCACTTCAAGCAGGCATTGCATATGATGGTACTCCTACAGGTTCTATAATGTCCACAATCAATTCTCCCCACAGTATATTCATTCAGAATCTAGTCTATTTAGAGGACACACTTTTGAAAGAAGCTTTAAGATATGAAATGCTTTAACACAGTGAACAAAAACAATCATGGGTGTCCTTAATTGACAGCTAAATCTTTCTGTATGATTAGAAAGAGAATGCCTGACATAATTTGCATATGGAAACATCCCATAACAAGATTCATGGGATGTTTCCTAAGTGTTTTGGGACAAAAACGATTTCAAAATGAGTTTTTAGGTTAAAAAAATCTCGTTTATCCGGCCACACTAGTGGCTGAATTTTGGGATTTCCAGACAATGCGTTGTCTGTTTGTGTTTCAAGCAACTAGGGCGGACGACCTAGCAGTGCCTAGCCTCATTGCTTCTTTTTTTTTCAAAGTTTTATTTTTTTTTTATATCAATGGCTTTTTTACATGTATTTTTTTAAAATAATTTTAAAATTTATATATTAATTAATATCCATTCTCTATGATTTTTTTGAGTTTTTAAGCCTTTGTTGAATAATAATTATTTTTTAATTATATTGGGTGTCTTTAATTTTTGCATAGGTTAGTATGATTCATCTGAATATATATATATATTTTGTATATTTTATGTAGATTAAATATTTTTTTATATAGTATTTTTAATATGTGTAACCTTGTATATTTTTTTTTTATTTTATTCAACAAATTTTATGTGTGTGTCCATCTCTATTACAAATTGATTTTCATATACAAATTCATTAAACATAATCAGATAAATGACCCATGTTACGATATTAAACATCTTAATCTACATTGATCTCTTGATTTTTCCAATTATGTTTTTATTTATCGTTACTTACTTTTTTTTCATTTATTTACACAATGGTTCGTGATTTATTTAATTGGATGTGTGCATAAATTTTTTGATTTACATTTACAATTTTTTATGTAAAAAAACACGTTGAAAAATTCTACATGTTCAAGTTTTTTTTTTATCATGTATTGGTGTTATCAATTTGATCCTTATTCTTATGATTTCTTACTTTTTTCCTTAACTCTTATAAAAGTTTTATTATTTTTAATTTCACCCTTCAATCAAAGTTGAGTGTTATTTTTATTTATTTATTTTGGTCCTCATTGATCGTTTTTATATATATATATATATATATATATATATATATATATATGTTTTCCCGTTTACTATCGTTGTCTCTTTTTTTTCCATATGGTTCAAATAAAGCCAACTTATTTATTTGGTTGGGACTATAACCCGAGTTATTAGATTTCTTTTTTAAAAAATAAATATGCGCTAGCAACACCTAAATATTTTACTGGAAAAATAATGCGGACCTGCAACACAACACGGGCACCAACCTAGTACCTACTAAATTAAATAACGTGTACAAACACTACAAATGCCCATGTAGAATAAGAAACTCTTGAGTGTAAAGTAGAAAGGGGACTCAGACCTGATATCTTTGGGGATCAGAATATTCACAATAAAGTGATGATCACCTCGAACAGAAGGTTTATTGATGTCTGGAACTCCCAAACGTGACAATTTTATAGCATCTCCAGGCTGAATCCCAGAAGGAATTTGAAGATCTTTCAAACCCTCGACAGTCTCAACCTGAAATTATTTTAGATTCATATGTCAAACAACTTACTTCAAGGCATCCAAAAGCCATTTCTATGTTTCTGAAAAAATTCTATAAAAACTCACATTTCAACCCCATCCCTCATTTGAATGGTGAAGAAAGGCAGAAAAAGTGGTAAGGAAAAGAAAAACACGGGCCATACTGAGGCCCCTAAGATGCATTCAAGAGCTGAACCATGAAGAAGAAACACATTTTGCATGATACCAAAAATCCATGCTGTTTGGTTAACATATACTAAGTCAAATGATCTGATTTAGAGTTTACTTTTATGGCATAGAACTATGTCCAGCAATTCAGTTTTGATTAAGTAATCAGATTGCTTTAAGAGTATGAACAGGATATGTTCAAGATTGCTCTATCGTACAATTATTTCATACAATAAAATTGCATTTTGTAAGTTCCAGCTGTGATTGTGGTAGACTGACATTTCAATATTACGAAGAGAATCTTTGTTTGTGGATTATTATTTAACCATTGTTTCAAATGAGTGTAAAATGGTCATACAAAACCAAATGCAGAGATGACAATGGATAGTACGTTCCATAAATGATAACAATGGTTGTTTAAATGGTTATAGCATTGGTACCTTAAATGTCAGGCTTCTTCTTTAGGTCCAAAGGGAATTTCTAATATCTAAAGTACCAAAAATCACTAAAGCATAAACATTGGCATCAAAATTTCCGGCCTCTAAAGCAGGTATGCAGGAATTGAGGATTAGATGATGTCAAGGGTTAAGCTCTGAGAGTCATACTTAGAATAAAAACTGTAGTTGAGGTGAAGTGATTGACAATAACTCTCAAGAAGAAAATTTGACTGCACAACGTGGACATGAAGAAGCCAACCCTACATTTTATGCCAAAAGCTTGTTGGAGAAGCCACCACAAAACTCAAAATTTTACATTGGGTGCCCTCAAAAAACCATTTTCCTTTCCAAAACTTTCCACAAGATGATTCCTCATAAAAAAACATGAAGAAGCCAAAGTAACCATACTCTAATCTAAACTAGGCCCAATTGAATCTGAAATTATAAATGATGAAACAACCTAGAATCAAAGTATCATAATTTCTCATAAGATTCTGGCATTGAAGAAAATGGAAATAGGAACATTGCTGTTCAACCGGAAACAAAAGATTGGAGCAAGGGCAGTGAAAGAACAAGTGAATTATTAACCAATGTCAGAGTTGAAGGAACATGTGATAAATTAGTATGGTGTGAATGCTAATTTCTGACACGTTGATTTGTTATACATCCAGAAGCATTAAGTCAAGAAATTATTAACTGTGAAGCTATAGTTTAGCACCTGAAAAATAAATGAGAAGCAATGCTTCCAACAAAAGAGTAAAAGATAGAGGATTTTTTTAAAAATATCTAATAGAAGACAAGAAACTATAATTACCTTTAAGACGGTCCCCAGAATTGCCTGAGTATAATCAACATTGATCTTTGAGTAAAGATTGAGACCATTTCTCCAAATCCCTTGTTTTTCATTGACATGGAGGCTTATAAACAGATCACCAGCAATGCCCCTATCAAAAGCAAATGAAGTGATGCTACCAGTTTTAGATTTTTTTTTTCTTGTAAGACTTAGTTTTGCATTGCTATCTAGTAATATCTAATCATAATATGAAATGAAGAAACATTCCATAGCTAACACAGTATAAATGAAGAGAAAAATCAATAGAAACAAAAATTTAATAGGGAGCATGCCAAATATTACAAAAGAACCCATTCTCATTTTTGGCATAAAGAACTCAGCGACCTCAGCAAATACATTATATGTAAATGATAACCTATATGGTGCATGCCCTAGTGTTAACCTTGTCCATTACACATCAATTAGTGCAATAATTATATATCCAAACCATCCAAATCAATCTAAATATAGCGATTACAAATACTTTGTGATTCTACAATGCAATGGAAAGGGTTGCGCTTGGATGTATAGGGATTAGGGATATGGACAAGAACAAAATGTACAGAGATAATATATTTAAACCAACAAGGGTGGCTGGAAACTTGTAGACACAACCAGGAAGTTTGTCATGCAGAAAGTATTAACAAGACCTGAATATGCAAATATTAATGTTTGACAGATGACCTACCAGTTTAAAATAGCCAGGAGAACACCAGAAAGTATAGAATGTAATATCAGCCTATAGTGGATGGAAAGGAATACATGCCCAAAGAGAGATGGATATTGGAGAAATTCAGATATGAACCTACAAATGCTGAGGTGATATGTATGGATTTATATTTTGAGGCCTGACTCAATAACTCACCCATTTTCTTTTTGCTTTTGATAAGCCAAGGGCCTCACTATACCGACATCAAAAAGCCTCCTTGGTGCAGGCATTATACTCTATGCAGTATAAATTGCCTTTGTATTCCACTAATACCTTACGGAAAATTGGGTTTATGTTGCAGTCAGCCAACTCCATGTAGAGATAACAGTTAAATACTTATTACATCGGAATCATCCCTCAACAGGTGGTGAATTTTACAATGTATTTCTGGGATTTCTGTTTGAGGAAACACAAGCAGTCCCAAATCCCAACAGTAAACTCAAACCTCTGACAGTAAAGTTTCAAAAAAATTTCTTCGAGGCTTTGGATATTAGGATAGCAGAATGGTCCCTTGCACTGTAATCCCAAACATAAACTAGTTTAGTTGTCAACGGTGAAGTTTTTGGGAACATGCATTAATTTTACATTACACTTGTTTAGCATTTACTGATTCTTAGCATTGATTGATCAATTTCTTTGGAGTGGCTGAAAGAGCACCAAATGAGATGTAATCCAGCCTCTTAAGAGCAATGTAAGTGCACCGAAAGGGACACAACCAAGCTTTACCTATCCACATGTACTGATGATACTAGTAAAAATATTTGATGGACAGAATATCTTTATTCAATCATACCTTTTCTTGTTGAAACTACCCTCACCCTGAATTCGCATTGTAGCTCCATCATTGACACCAGCTGGGAAGATCACTTTCATGCTTCGCTTTGACCTTATTTTACCATTTCCACCACATTTTTGGCAGTGGTCAGTAATCACCTTGCCTTCACCAGAGCATTTTGCGCAAGTAGAAACCTGAAAATCGCACAAGTCATCCAACCTTTACACATGAAAGGAAAAAAGACTCACATTCCCATACTTAAAATGTATAGTATCATCTATACAGCATTATCAAAGAAAGGGAAGAGAATTGAAAAGGAATAAATGAGTCAAGGTAGTTTAAGTAACAAATTTTTTAATAAATCCTACCTGTCTCTGTAGTTCCTTGTATTATTCAGATAAGGAAAGAGGCAAATACATTCAACTTATTCATTAGTTTAGAAACATGTCAGCTTGAGAACATCTAGACAATTGATTGTAGATTTAAATGTGAGAAAACTAGAAAGTCAAATGATGAACATGACTTATTCCCAGCAGTAAAACTAGACAGGTAATCTGAATCTCCTGCTCCAAATTCTTTAAATGAAGCAAAGCCTCAAGAGATAAAAGAAAAGAAAAGGAACACATATCAGTAGAGCTTAAACTTGGTTTGGAGACAAATAGGTTAACAAATAACACTTTGATACTTGTTTTGCAACAAGACAGCACTTCACTGAAGGCAGTAGCTGTCGTAAATTTCATGCTGGCCCAAGGAGCAAAAGATAAAGAGATAAAAATAAAAATCTGAAAAGATACAAAATCACTGAGCATCCCCCCCCCCCCCACCTTTTTTTTCTCTTAAAAAAAGAGGTGTTGTCAAATAACATGTCAAATTACCTGAGACATCATACCAAATGGTGTTCTTTGAGTTTTCACCACCCCTCCTCTACCTCCACAATCAGCACATGATTTTATGCAGCTACTAGATTTAGCACCAGTACCACTGCAGCTATCACATGTCTCAAAAAAAGAAACTTCAATTTCTCGCTGTCCTCCAAAAACTGATTCTTCCAAGCTCAAATACAGATCATACCTTCAATATAAGACATTACAAATCATTAAAAAAGATGATTTCTGGCCAGAAACAAGGGTAGGAATGAGGGAAAGAGAGAACACTTGCAAACCAAGTCAAAGTAATGGGTAAGTTCTTGAATATGCAAAAGGGTTTCTCAAAATTTATCATCATAAAGCACCTAGGGTATGATCCTTAAACATGGTCTCTTAAGTTGTTTACTCTATATAGTTTTCCTCTGCTCATTGGCATATGGTAGATAGACTTGAACTAAATTTCCTTTTTTCCTTTTAAGTAATATGTTATAGGTTCAAGGGGCACCATAAAAGTACGTGAGGGGGTGTGCAAAATAAGTTCCAGGATAGCAAAGCCTCAATTGAAAGAAAATTTAAGAATTAGAGTGGGGAAAAGGAAATCAGAACATGTGCACAAAGTTTAGCACCTAGCAAAAGTCAGAGAGATGGGCATGCTGATAAATGCATCCAGCCAATTAGTGATAATAAAACCATCTTTAAGCCTGTAGAATGGGGTTCTACGCTGATAGAATCTCCAATTGTTCACCCCATACATAGGTTACATAAGATAAATCTACATTGCTCTGCTTTTACACCTTCCAGACTTTCTTTCCAGTTTGCAAAGCATCTTTGCTACAGTTCTAGTCTTGGCATTTCTAACCATAATTTGATACATCAGCATCTAAATCAAAGGTCACAATCACGCACCAAAAAACAACTTGATATTCTTTCACCCTGTCCTATCCAGCTATCCTGAAGCTCAATAAGCTCAAAGACATATTAGTTAAAATCTTCTTCACACCCAGGGGAATCTTTTCATGGATTACAGATATTTTGAGAACTCAAAGTTCATTAACAAGATGGTGAATCATAAACTTCACTCATGTCTAATGTCCATTTTCTATACACAAATGCATCCAAGTAACAAGGATAAAAGTTACAGTTTTGGTGCATTAAATAGCAAATGGTGAAGAATGAAGGATCAATACCGAATGTCAAGATCCTGGTTCCCCGTATTTCTGAAATTGAAGTTAAGCACGCCATCTTCACCCCTTCCACCAAAAAACCCATCTGAACCACCAAAGAAGGTGTTGTATATTTCAAAAGGATCCACCTGAAAATGATGAAACCGACAAGATTACAAACAAGTAACTAGCTAGTCAAAAAGGTCCAGCACACTTGCATGCAATCCCCGAGTGTTAAGTCAATAAAAACATCGATTTTCAAGTCACGTTAGCATGACAAGCAAGAATTTGCAGAAATGCATAAAGTTGATCCCATGATCTTACCTCTTGCGAACCACTGCCAGAGCCATCAAATTCTCCTTGCAAACCTGCCTCACCAAAGCGATCATATAAAGATCTTTTCTCATCATCTGATAGGACCTACATAAATTCTTCATTAACACCATGGAGGTGAGAGGCAAATCAATGCTACACTCGTGGCAAGTTAGTTAGGCTACTACAGGGTGGGGCCCACAAAGCATACATTTACCAATAGTGAAGTTTAGTCAGCTACCTCATAGGCAGCACTTATTTCTTTAAACTTGTCTTCAGCTCCAGCTCCCTTGTTCCTGTCTGGATGATACTGTACATACATACCAAACCAAAGACAGATAGAGTAAATTTCAAGAAAATAACTAAGCATATCAAAATCAAATATAAATGAAATCCACACACACACACATATATATAAAGAAACCTTGCGCGCCAGCTTTCTGTAGGAGCTTTTGATTTCTTGTAAAGTGGCATTTCTACTGACATTCAAAGTGGAATAATAATCAGCTCTTGCAGAAGCTGCTGCCCTTACAGAAGCAGTGTTGAAAAAACGATGGCCCTTTGCTGAGGTGACATTGGGACTATGAAAATTGTTGGTTTTCAAGAAATGAAGAGGAGGGGTTATGGAAAAGGAATTAGCAGGAATGGGTCTAATCGCGGGTTTCGAAATGGG
>Ga0325414_1006790_pt1 | contig 12166 bp, 9 predicted proteins | sample PopdelMetagenome_8_FD_206183 | JGI IMG/M metagenome (GOLD analysis project Ga0325414, IMG submission 206183) | Populus deltoides microbial communities from Bellville, Georgia, United States - Leaf-PdKOR-R3 | ecosystem: Host-associated > Plants > Phyllosphere > Phylloplane/Leaf | place: USA... | reverse complement strand
ATAGAGCTAGAGGCGTCAGTGTACTAACTATCGGGTTAATGATAGTATAACTAAGATTTAATGTGATAGTTGTTGCCTCAAAGTGAAATTTGTGTGTTATGAATAAAGTATCAAATTCTTGATTAATAAAGTGATTTTATTATATATGCAGTTGTTGTGTAAATGCAGGAATATATATGTGGAGAAACTAGTGACTGATGATGGGATATTAGAACTAGTGACTCGTGAATGGGCTAAGGGCATCAATTGATTGATGTCTAGGATAATTGATTTGGTAAGATGGTTTCATTGTGCCATATGATTGATTGAAAAATTGATTTATGATCATGATATATTATTGAAAAATAAAATGATGTTCTGTAAGATTGATTACAAGGTTTTGGTTATGATATGTATTAACTTCAAGACCAAGATTGTGAATTGATTAGTGGTCTCGTATGGAACTATTAATGCCTAAATCATTGACTCGTCATATTATTAATGAGGCATTGTATAAGATTTAACAGTTAATATAAAACTAATGTGGTGTAATCATGTTAATGATGCTAAACGTTGGATCAATAAAATAAAATTGAATTAATGAAAACCTAATCCTTGTAAAGGGTGAAGACAAAGTTTGTATTAGATAGAAAGAATGCATGAACTGATAAAATCCAAGTGGTGAAATGGAAGATGGCCTTCATGACAAAAAGGATAATGGTATAGTTCAAAATTTAGATTAGAAATTATAATAATAAAAGTTCATTGACCATTGGGATATAATATAGCCGAGGGTATTAATGATGTATGTATATTGTATTTCAAATTATTTTGATAAAATATAATTAATACTTTGAGAACCATTTATTATATAATTGTAAAATGTCATATTAGTTGTTTTATGTAATGTAATTATGTCAAAAGAGAGGTTGTATGATTCTTGATATGTTATGAATTTAATGACAATTATAATAGTGGAATGAAATTCTATTAGCAATGGCAATGACTATGTATGGCCAGTGGTTTCTAATTGTTCTATTCAATGTTAAAAGACAAGAAAATTCAACTAGAATATTGGTTATGTAAGGGTAAATTTGCTATGATAATCTTAATTTTATGTTAAATGAACTACCAAAGTTAGAAATTAAGTATGAATTAGCTATGTGGAATTTAGTAACAAGTAAACTTGTTGAAGCTTGTGTAATTATATAAGGTAATCATAGAACAATGTTATTAATGTGTTTGACCTGAATTGTTATGAAATTGTTGAGATGATATCCTGAAGTCAAGCATTTTAAATAATAAAATAGAGAGATGAAATTTAAATGAACAATTCTTTTTGTTAGTATTCTTATAGATAATGTCATTTTTAAGCAAATAATACAATTACCTTATAGGATTAAATGGTTTATTTTGTGATGAATGAAAGACCTCAAATGAGGGATATAATGGATGAAATATTGAAAAGGTTGTGATTAAAAGATCTAGCTTATACATGAATATACTTTTGGGCATAATGAAATAAAATGCAAAACTGGTTAATGATTTGTTTCATTAATATGATTCGAATACCTATTGAGTTGAAAATTAAAAGCCAATATAGATAACAAATTTTGCAGGATACATGACCGTTACAATGAAGCCAATGCACAAGAGATTTCCAATATGGAACAAATTCTTGTGGGTTATTCACGAGATGTATTAAATTCATTAGATAGATCAACTAATATATATAATATGGTCTAATGAGGTAAGGTCTTCGTAGAGATATCCTATAAAAAAAATTTCCCATTTATTTTTTAAAAGTGTTATAAAAATTTAAGGTTACAATTTGAATAAAAAGACTATTATACTCGTTATGATATTGCAATTCAATGGTCTCTTCTAACTTCCCATAATAATCAACTTCGAACTCATTAGAAGTTGATTCCTGAACACAAATTCCATTATTCTATATCTTTATACTCTAAACAAACTCTTCAGTATGAAAAGAAATATCTATATTAATAAAATACTCGTTATAACATTTTTTTTTCAGGATCCAGATATAGTAAAGTCAAAGTAATACTAGAATTCTCTTCCAATTGATAAACTTGTTGCATAATTACAACTATTAATAATTAATGAGAAAGGTATAATGAAATTAAGTATTACGAGAGATTAGAATAATTAAGCAATCATTATATATGTTCTGAACCACGTGGAAAATTATTCATCTTGTAATCGAAAAATTTGAGATTCAGTCAGCTGTGAATTTTGGGATGGTAAAAACTGATGATGTTGCCTACGAGGAATTATTCAATCTATCAATTTATCATAGTATGAGAGAAAAAAGTTCAAAAATAACGACATGTTAAGTATTATACTACTAAATAAAAAGGTCTAAGTTCATCGCAGTTAAATAGTACATAATTATGTGCATGTTTGAATTCAATTTCTATCAAGTATCTTCCTCTTATTGTATTTCTTGGTATAGGCCATCCAGGATGAAAAAATACTAACAAATTCCCACTCAGGCACTTCCCCCATCATCATCATGTCTTGAAACACATTTGATTCTTGTTCTCAAGTGAAGCTCAAAATAGTATGGGATAAATGTTAAGATCTTTTCAACAATATAAGCCTTATATATTGAGGCATCAACATACGCCTTGTTTTTTTTACTTTTCTCTTAAGGTTGAACAAGTATCTACATGAAATTAAATGAATGTTTTGAATTGAAAAAAAAAGACAATACATATTTAATTTGGATGCATGTGTAATCCCTAACCTCTCGAATGAATACACCAATCTATATTGGACAAGGCCTCCAACTTTTTCTTCAAATGGTAAACGTATGAGTAGATGCTCTATTGAATCGAAGAACGATGAAGAAAATATCATCTCAAGTTTGCATATTGTCTTGATGATATTTGTTTCAAGCCTTTTCATGTGTTGTGTATAAAACTTGTTAGAACATATATCTCTAAAGAAGTGACAAATCTCCATGAGTGCATCTCATATCCTTTTTGGTGATAAATCCTGGTAAGCTATTGGAACAAGTGTTTGTATAAACATGTAGAAGTCGTGACTCTTCATTCCATACAATCTGCAATCCTTTAAACTCACCAATCTAGATATGTTTGAAACATGTCCATCAAGAAAATTTAGACTCTTAAGCTATTGGTAGACAAGTAACTGTGCATTCTTGTCTAAGGTGAAGCTGATTTTGAGCTTTACGACCCGTAACCCATCATAAACCAACTTCATATTGTTACACTAACAAAATAAAGGTATATTTATTCTAGCCTTCATGTTGTCCTTTGCCTTCCTTTTCACATCCATAATCATGTTAAAAATATTTTCAAACATGTTTTCAATTTTCATGACATTAAGATTATAGCAGGAGATATTAGTCTTCAAAAGGGTAGCTTCGAGAAAATACTTTGATTTACCCAGTTATGGGTCACACCAAAACCAGGAAACTTCTACTTAACAGAATGAAAACTAAATATAATGTCATCATATTGCAATTGGTCATCATACAACTTCACTTGATGCTACTAACGGTGCGACATTCCTTTCAACTCAACCAATAAAGAATCATTTATGTTCTTTATTTTCTTGTGATCGGTTGGTAAGAACCGTTGGTGATAATAAGAAAAAAATGCTTTACCATCATTTATTAAGGTAAAAGCTTTGTTATTTTCCATACATTATGGACATGCTAATGTTTCATGCATGCTCCAATCAGAAACCATTTTGTATGCAGGAAAATCATTGATAGTTCACATCAAAGCTATCTTCATTTGAAAAATATTGTTTCCTCAAGACATCATAGGTCATAGTCCTAGATGACTACAATTGCTTCAACTAATCAATCAATGATTGAAGATAAACATCTATATTCTGATCTGGACTATTAGGACCAGGTATGACAGTAAATAAAAACATGAACTTCAGCCTCATACACATCCCTGATCACAAGTTGTAAACCGTGAGTATCACTGACCAACAAGAATAAGGAGCATTAAATGAGCTGAATGGATTGAATTTGTTTATATATAACCCAAGACATACATTCCATAATTCTATTGAAAACTAAAGATGCACCTTATTAAAATGTTTTCAAGCTTAACCATTAGAAATGTGTATTATGACTCCATTCACTGCATCATGTGCTTAGCAGTCTTTGGAGACATAAATAACCTTTGTAGTCTATAGTGATTAGAAAGTATCTAAGTTTTCTATTTGCGATATCAGTTCTTCTTGTGCCAATCCTGATTTTATAATGAGCACACTCACATGTTATGCACTTGGCAAATCTACATTTTTACTGTTGTACAATATGCAGAAGTTTGGACACATGTTGATTTTTTGGTATCCTAAGCCAAGGGATTTCATCATGGATTTAGTAGCATAAAAGTTCTCTTTAAGCTTATTCCTTCAATTAAAATGTTTCTCGCTCATTTGACAATTATGTCATAATCGGTCTCACTCAGCCCATAATCTGACTTGATGGTGAACACTTATTCAATGACTGATAATTTACTATGATTTGTGCATCTATCTCATAATGGTTTGTCATAATCTTTCAAAAGATCAAAAAACCTAGTTGCGTCTGCATTTGGTTCTTCATCTATGATTGAACATTCATTTGCATAACCTTGATTCATTCCAATCACATTCATAATCATACTCCTATAAGGATTACTATTTTCATCTATAACTCTATGCACGTTGCTACAACTAGAAGTTAACCCAACCATCATTTCTATCATGGTCTCGTAAGGAACATATGGTTCTCCATATGCAAACCAATACATGTATTTCTCTATGAACCTATTTTGTAGAAAATGCATCGTTATAACATATAGATCCATATTTTTTTTTTACACATCTTATATTTCTTTGAATAGATTATGCGTCATAAGACCCTTAACCTTATTACAATAATCTATCATGTGCAACCCTTCAGGTGAAACTCGATACATTCAAGAATAATCATCCATTACTTATGTCAAACCTATGTAGAATATTGATGACAACATGTGTTAAATAAATTAGCTAATATTGTTTTAACTCAAAAGTATTCAATCTATTTTATTAGTGTCTTTAAATCATTATCGATTTTCAACAAAAATTCAAATTCCTCTACATTTACCGAGATTTTCAACTAACAATAAAATTAGAAAAATATAAAACATACTCATTAAATAAGTCATTATTTATTTCATTACAAAACATCTAAGTCACAAAATTGAAATCAATTTCATCAAATTACAAATAAATATAATTTTTTAAAATTTCAAACAAACCCCAACATGTACAAATCATATATTCATACAACAAATTTATATAGAAAAAAGCTATAAAACAAGTAAACACACAAACAAAATACATATACTACATCAAAATGCTATAAAAATCAACGTTTTAAAATTGAGTTCAATAAAAAAGGGTAGTTTTGCTTACTTGATATGAGGAATCCTAAAAAAAATGAATCAGAACAGGGATGCTAACAGACTAACTGTTGGGTGGCTGGATTTTTGGTGATGAGAGTTTGATTTGTGATAAAATAAGGGGGATTTGTTGTTATTTGTAGAGGAAAATGAAAGAAAAAGAAGAAATATGGTAGGGGGAGAGGGGGGCCTCTTGCTAGGTCATAATTTAAATATTACCGATGGATTTACCAATAGATATTAGAGACGAGTTTATTTCGTCGATGATACTATTTGTAAGCATGACACATTATTTTTTTTTCCCACTGGAAGTCTCTTGAAATACACCAATGGAAAATTTTCATAGGTTCATTAAAATCATTTTGTTTGATTTTGAAAAAAAAAATTGAAAATTATTTTTTTAGTTTTTTAATTACTTTTTTTTGAAAGAAATACAAAAACAAATAAAATTTCTATTTATATTTACAAAATTTTGAGAGCATAAAGAAACAAGATGGTACAAAATCACCTTACATATATCATAATTAATCTCAAAAGAAAATGTGGAATTGCTTCTTTTTTTACCTTTAAGCTTTGCTTATAATTTAGGAAGGTGGCCAGTACTGTTCAGGAACAACCTTTTTGTTTGGATATGGTTGTTAGTGAAAAAAGAAAAATGACCCATTTTATTGGAAATAGGTCTAAATAAATGAGATTGCCTCCAATGATATGCCTTGATGCATGGCCTTTGACATGAAAAAGGCTATAGCTATCAAAATCAAATTCATTAGAAGGCAAAATAGGGCCTCTCTAGCCTCATCCTTTGTGGATATAGAGGATCTTCCCTTCTTTTAGACTAGGTGTAGACGTGCAGGATAAAATTAGCAGCTTTCTCTTCTCTCCCTCACCCTTTTATGAGTTCCTTTGCTTAATCTGATCTCTCTTTTAACGAGAACAAGAAAAGCCAAGCAAAGGAAACTGACTACTCCGTTAAAAGTGCATTGCAAAGCCCATTCAAAGAAGGAATGGGGGTGTGACCCTCATGACTTCCATGGAAAAAGTAACAACTCAAGGCATGTGAGGTTGTAGTAAATTAGGGTTTAGCCGTTTCAGAGATCTCTGAAGCTTAAAAGCACATGCGGGCAGGTTGGAGTGATTCATTCACGGCTTAGCCAAAACACAAAAACGTTGGATTTATGCATTCTTGCTAGCTTGCTCGCTGCTTGTTCCGATGGGAATGTGTCCGTGAGCAAAAGAGTGGAAACAAAAGTGGTACGAAAATAGGCTAATCTACACGATTAACTCACATTTCATTTAAAAAAATATAAAAAATAATGTTTTTTCAAGCTAAACATGGTTTGAAATGCGATATTACTACTTAAACAAAGAAATATTTCTTATAATTTTAGATTATCTAAATTGATGGAATTAGATTAATTTTAATTTTTTGGATTAATGCACAATCCATGTGTAAGAGTTTAGTGGGATTACTCCATGTATGCACCATCTATCCTAAACTTTTCAGACTGAAAAAGGAAAAAAAAAAAAAAACAATGTTACGATTTACTTATAGATGTCTGCATACACATTGAGGCCGTATATCAATTAATATGTATGCATGATGAAGAATACGCAGTTGTTTGAAAAACATGACACCCTCTGCATCCTCTGCACCCTTCACCAAAAACCGCCCTCCCTTGCCCATCAACGCACCATCAACCCTAAACCTTCACAAAACTTCCTACCTACATGTTCAAACCCTACCTCAACTTCCCACAACAACATTTCCTTACTCAAATTCAGCAGATCACCCTGTTACCTTTACTCCACACCATGTAGCTTCCCCTGTCTTACCATCTGAACCTTCCGCAAAAACTTTTAGCCCGACATCTTATGCCAATGCCCTTACTGGTACAGACCATCTTAAGCTATTTTTTGAGAGATTCCCTTCATGGGTGGAATATCAAGACCTGAAAAAGACTTTTGTTAAATTTGGCCGGGTTACTAAATTGTTTATGTCTAAACGGAAAACAGTTCTCGGGCGATGTTTTGGTTTTGTGGAAATACTATCACCCTTGTCTGGGTCTGATCTTTGTGACCAGACCAGTAATGTTTAGTTCGATACCTATAAGTTGAAAGTGAACCCAGCTAAACACCAGTCCATTAAACCTCCCCTGCCAACATCAAAACCCCTACCCAAGCCTGCACCACCTCATAAACCCCAACTTATGTTCAGAGATAACAGATCCTTTGCTGAGGTACTCACATCCACAACACAACAAATGGCCATAAAGGAAAGGAGAATGGTACAGTATAACTCAACGGATGAGGATAAGGAATGGTTTCATAGGAGCTTAGTGGGAAATATCATGCCAAATGTTGATGTAGCAACACTGGAGGCAACGGTTTTAAAATCAAGTGACAAAGCTGTGAGCTTTCGTTTCTTGGGAGCTAGTCAGCTGATTGTTACCTTCTTGGATCAGTTAGCCTCAGTGCAAGAACAAAGGAATGAAGGGTCCGTGCTGTATTCACTCTTCAGCAATCTCAGACAGTGGGAAGCAAGGATTAGAGCTTATGACAGATTTGCTTGGATCTCCATATTTGGTTTGCCAATGGAAGGTTGGAACAAAAACTGTATTAATAATCTGCTCCAGAGTTGGGGAAATATTATTTGCTATGACACTTCCTGTGTTAGTCGAGGGTCCATATCAGGTATTAGGGTTCTTATTCGAACCATACAGCTGGAAACTTTACATGATCAAGTGATGCTTTAGCTCGATGGAGTGCAGGTTGAGGTCAGTTTGAAAGAAATCAAAGGTGAGTTCATCCCTTCTCTCACAATAGTCAAACACTCAATGGATGTCTCACTGTGTACAGCATCTGTGTTATCCGATGATGATGAAGATGATTTTTGTGGGGAAACTTATTATAGAATATACTTATATAGGAAATACTGTATAGAAAATATCGTCTACATACTTTTGTGTGGTAACCTCCACCATTGCTATTGTATATTGCCTTACACATATATATAGAAAGGGTTGGCTAACCATTAGATTAAACCTCCCAATTATTCTCAACTTGGTATCAGAGTCTGCTGTCGTCAGAACTCTTTTTTCCCTTTCTCCCTTTGTAGCCGACCCTCTCTTTACTTTCTCTACATGGATTCTACTGCTGCCGCCAACTTCTCCCTCTCCACCAGTGGTGCAACACAGCGGGCCAGCCATCCCCAAGCTATTGTCGCTGGTGCCTTTTCTCCCAACACCAGCCTCCACTTGCAGAGCTTGTCTCTGATTCTTCCTCCCAAGTCCTTGCCGTTCCTTTACCTCTCATAGGAACCCACACTACAGCTATTGTTCCTTTAGCGAACACTCACCAAGTTGTTTCGCTAAAACTTACAAACACAAATTATCTCTATTGGAGAATGTAGATGAAGCCCCATCTCCTTGGTCAAGGTGTTTTTCACTTCATTGACGGCTCAGTGCCGTGTCCTCCATCTTATATTTTTGATAGCTCTGCTGGTTCTTCCTTTACCATCAGCCCTTCCTTTCTTCATTGGAAACAATAGGATCAACTTATTTTGAGTGCTTTGCTCTCGTCTCTCTTCGTGGATGTGTTGCATCTCGTGGTCGATTGTTCTACCTCGCATTGTGTTTGGCTCACTCTTGAGAAAGCACTTGCCTCTCCGTCTAATTCTTGCATCATGCAACTCCATGGCTCCTTTCAAGACCTTCGGCAAGGTGACTCGTCGGTTAGTCTATACATGCAGCAAGCCAAATTGTTATTTGACGAATTGGCTGCTGCTGGTCGCCCCATGTCTCTTGAAGATTTCAATCTCTATGTGTTTTGTGGCCTTCGTGACGAGTTTAAAGACTTGGTAACAAGTCTCATAACCAAAGCAGAACCACTATCCTATGCTGATCTTCACAGCCACCTTCTTAACCATGAATTTCTGCACAAGAACTCTTTCCATTCCATGGCTGCCGTTCCCTCTCCGCTGTCTTCTTCTTCTCTGCCGCAGCAACCACCTCTTCTGCCGACACCACAGTTTTCTGCACACCATGCTATGTCTCATCACAACCCCAACTTCAGCCGCAACAGGGGTCACTTTAGAGGTAATTGGCATCCCCACAGCAACCGTTCCACTCCCCAAAACAGGGGCCAATCTGCTACAGATTGGCGGCCAAACCACTGGCAGCAGATCAGGCGCAATTCCGGTGCTGGGCAGTGGTCTGGACAGCAGCATGTACGCTGCCAATTGTGCTCCGGTTTTGGGCACACAACTCCTCATTGTTCCCAGTTTCGTAGCAGCCCTCTGCTCATCTTGCTATTGGGAATATTTTTGCTGCAACTTGGTTCCCCGACACCGGTGCAAATCTACACGTCACACCTGATCTTGGAACTCTGATCGATTCTGCACCCTATCTTGGTAATGATTATTTGCATGTTGGTGACGGTAAGGGCCTTGACATATCCCATATTGGACATACTAAATTACATTCCCCAAAATGCATGTTTACATTATCTAATGTTCTCCATGTGCCTCACATTACCAAACCATTGTTATCTGTTCAAAAATTCTGTCGTGATAATCATGTTTATTTTGAATTTCATGCTTTTATGTTTTATGTGAAGGATCTCATCACCAAGAAAGTTCTCCTTTCTGATCAGAGTCATGATGGTCTTTATGTCCTCTCTGAGTCTTCTGCCACGTTAGTTCCTCAAGCTTTTTGGTCTCCTTGCATCTCCGCGACTGCCGATCTGTGGCATCGTCGTTTGGGTCATCCAACCCCTCGCATTTTCAATTTGTTAGTTTCCAGCAATAAAATCATATGTACTTCTAGACGTTCTCTTACTCAATGTCAAACTTGTCCTTTAGGAAAGTCGTCTCATTTGTCATTATGACCTACGGGTCACAAAACTTCTGCCCCACTTGAATTAATTTTTAGTGATGTTTGGGGTCCTGCCCCTATGTTTTTTTTCTGATGGCTTCCACTATTTTGTTATTTTTGTCGATGTGCATATCAAACATATATGGTATTATCCGTTTGTTGCAAAATCTGATTTTTTTCCACTTTTCAATGTTTTCAAACACTTGTTGAGCGTCAGTTTTCCCTTAAAATTAAATCTGTTCAAACTGATTGGGGCGGTGAATATCGTAAATTAAATAAATTTTTTCATACCATTGGTATTCATCATCTTTTAATTTGTCCTCATACTCATGAACAAAATGGCATTATTGAATGTCGTCATCGTCATATTGTCGAAACTGGCCTCACCCTTTTAGGCCAGTGTGGTGCACCATTGCGATTTTGGAACTATGCTTTTGAATTATCGGTATACCTTATTAATCGCATGCCTACTCTTGTTCTCCAAAATAAATCTCCATTTGAGTGTCTGTTTCGTTGCCCTGTTGATTATAACTTCCTACGTACTTTTGTGTCTTTGTTTTCCTTTTTTGCATCCATATCATGCTCACAAATTAGATTTCCAGTCTTCTCCTTATGTGTTTTTAGGCTATAGCTCATCCCATCTTGGTTATCGTTGTCTTGATTTAAAATCTCATCGTATTTTTGTCTCCCGTCATGTTCGTTTTCATGAAACTATCTTTCCTTTTGAGAAGTCTGAACAGGTAACATCCTCACCGGTACCTCCCACACCACCTACCTATCTTCCATCCTTGAACTCTCCTCCATGTTTTCCACCTACTACTTCCCATCCTGCTCCTCCAAATAATCCAATTCTGCCCTCTACCGCACCCCACCAGACCATCCCTTTAACCATAGCTTTTGCCACCCCTTCATCCCCATCCCACACTGCCATACTATCACCATATGCTTGTCTTTCCAATGATTATTGTGTAGGAACAGGTTCTCCATCATCAGATGCACATGTTCTCCGGTCTGCTGCAGCAGAGCAGCCAGGTTCTGCTGCCGAACATCCCAGCTTTGCCGCAGCCTCCCCTGCTTCTGCAGTACCAACTAGTCCATCCACTATGTCTCCACCTGGTCTGCAGCTTTATGTAGACCTCTCTTCATATCCTCTTCATAACCTTCCAATTATAGGCCACACTTCTCCATGTCCAGCAGCTCGTCAACATCCCATGATCCTCCATCGAAGACAGCCCAAGACAGCGCTGTCCACTGCCACTGCCACTGCCACAACCCTGCTACCTCCTTCAGCTCTGGGTAGTTTCTCCTCCCTCTCATGAGCCGCTTGTTTTAAATGATGCTAATAGATATGAGGCATGGCATAATGCTATGCATGAGAAAATTCAAGCCTTACGCGCAAACAGAACTTGGACCTTAGTACCGTTTCACCCCTCCATGAATGTTGTTGGTAGTAGGTGCACTACAACATTATACAGTTTTGCCGACGAACTAATTCCGTCGGTGACAACAATGAACTCCGTCGGTAAAAATAATACCGACGGAGTCACCGACGGATCACGTCCGTCGGTATAACAGTCATCGGTAAATCCCATTTCCGTCGCTAATTCTGTCGCAAATAAAAAAACCACCCACCGATGGATACGCGCGCGCCAAAAAAAAGTTTTTCGTGGGAACATTACCGACGGAATACCTCCGTCGGTAATTTCAAGGGTAATTACCGACGGCATTACCGACGGAAAACCCGTCGGTAAGGATGGCATGGCTTGTAATTTTTGTTGCAACTCTCTGTGAATTACCGACGGATAATATTCGTCGGTATTAAATCACCGACGGATAGTATCCGTCAGCAATCCGTCGGTGAATGTGGCAAAATCA
>Ga0325414_1006789_pt1 | contig 12166 bp, 9 predicted proteins | sample PopdelMetagenome_8_FD_206183 | JGI IMG/M metagenome (GOLD analysis project Ga0325414, IMG submission 206183) | Populus deltoides microbial communities from Bellville, Georgia, United States - Leaf-PdKOR-R3 | ecosystem: Host-associated > Plants > Phyllosphere > Phylloplane/Leaf | place: USA... | reverse complement strand
AAATTGACTAAATTTTGTAAATCCAAGGTAAATTGTGACAATATTTTCATAGGAATCAATTCATCGAATTTAAACAAACACTTGTGATTAGGAGGGACTTTCCTAAAATGTACACTACAACATAGATCGCTAGTAATTCACTACACATATAGTAGAATAATGCTAGATCTAGATTTTTTACTAAATAACATATCACTTGTTGTACTCGACGTCTCCATGACCCACTCTATTTCCTAGCAAAGAAATATCTTTCTGTTTTGGTGAGGTGGGAAAATATCTAAAACTTATGAAAAGAAATTATTATTTAGTATTATTGTCATTAGAAATCCTAATTAGTCTTTGAAATTCAAAGGTAAAGAACTTGTCACACGTGTACAGTGTCGCGATGATTGTCCTTCTAAACCGAATTCTTTGTGGTGATGGATGGAAAGAACAAATAATTCTTATTTCTTATTAATAAAAAAAAGAATGGAGTCGCCACCTAATATTTTAATACTAAAAATTCTAACTGATTTTCAGAGTCTGGACAAGAAAACTGATTGTGTATAGAGAGAACGTACCACCCCTAGTATACCTTATCTAAGATAAGCTGCATTGTTTATTTGTCTGATATAAACAAAGGTGTTGTTGTGTTTTCTAATCGTTGATATGTCTATTGGTTTAAAAAAAGTCTTTCTTAATAACGAGATTTTTATCTTATCAAGTTAAAACCTAACCATTCTAATATCAAAATATATTTTATTTTATTTTTCTTTTAATATTAGGAATACATCTTACGTATAAATTCGTAATCCTTGATATTTAAACAAAAATATAACACTCTTGTTCTTGGTCATTTGCATCCTATTTCAATACATTGTTTTGCTTCCTAAATCCATTAAAGCAATAATGTTCTTACTAGTTTGTTATGCTCTCAGTTTTTCAAGTCTATAACACCTAAAAAATCATCATACTAAGCATTATATGCCTTGAAACTAGTTTGCAAGGCCCATATTAAAAAGGTTTATTGGGCTGACATGCTATTTAAAAAATTAAAAATAAAAATCGATTTTTGTTTTACTAAAAAAACCATTAAAAAAATTTTGGGTTATTCACTTTTATTATCCAAAGCAAATGGATTCCATGTCGGCCATAACTTTGAACATAAAAAATAAGGAGTAACCTTTCTTGGTTTTAAAAAAGATTTGAGCTCAAAATATTTCTGGTTACTCATTTTTAGGGCTTAAAGCATATGAACTCTATATGAGTTATGACCTTAAACCCAAAAAGGAGTAACACCTTTCCTTCATTATTAAAAAGAATATATAAATCCAACATTGACCAAAATATAGTAACATGGGATATTTTTAAAATTTAAGAAATAATAAAATGGAATAAGGTGGTTTACTCATTAGAATGAAGGGTTATCAAAACTAAAGTTAAATCATAAGGTGATTGTTAAGATAACACATCTAAAATGGCAAATGAACCTCTAAAAAAAAGACATTGTCAAAATCAAAATACAAAAGATACTCCTTGTCAATAGATCCCATTTCAAATGGATGAACTTATAGTAGGTCACTATTTGGACAAACAATCTTCACTCAACAAACATTGTGAGTGAAACCTAGGTATTTTAGGATAGATGAACCTTATCAAGGTCGTACATGAACCTTTTCTAAGATTTGAGTGAGTTCCATGAGTACAAAATAGACCTATTGGTCATTTATTAACAAGACTTGATAGTTAGTTAGTAATAGGACCTGATCAGAAGTGACCAACTTTAGACTTGTGAATTTACCAAGGATTACAAAATATAATAACTAAGAGTGACAAAACTGAACTTAACCTTATAATGGTTAGGCTTAAATATTCAACCAATGCTTTAACTCATAATAGTAGACCTACAATCACCCTGTAGATAGGCCACTGATAGATTAGGCACAACAAAATTGTTAGGAATAAAAGACACAATAAACAAAGCAATTTACCTCAGGTAAGATGTGTTAATGTGATAATATCTTCTCTTTAGCATAATTACTCCCTTACCTTAGATATCTGAAAATCAGTAAGGATTCTTAGTAACCATAATATTAGATGTGCGACTCCACTTTCCAACTTTTATCTCATTCTTAAATTAGCTTTTGTTTTTATAGGTTTCTCATGATGTTGGGTGTGATAATTATTATTATTAACTTTCTTCTCTTTCTTTTGGACGTAGTATGTTTGCCTAGATTTGCTAGTTTAAGGATCTCTTGCCATACCTTTTTGAATTATATCCTTGTTCTGTTAGGTTCCCTACCACCTTAAATAAACAAGTTTCTATTTCTATTTTTATTAATCAAAAACATCCAAATATTTGTAAAACATTAATCATTTATCTTATTCATTTATTATTTTATTTGAGATACTTGTTTATTATTTCATGAGTTATAAACCATTATCAATTGCAAGCATATATGCTTGATCCATGCATAATAAGTACCTCAAAAGTATTTAGGTACATCTTTTTTTTTCTTTTTCTTTTTATTCTCTTCTTAAAAATATTTTGGTACATCCTTTTCTTTTTCTTTTTATCCTCTTATCCTTTCCTTTAAACACTTAGCATGCTTAGATACTTCAACAAAAAATAAACAAAAAATATATGTTTTGATTTGCAAGAAATGTAATCTACCTTAGATAGGATACTATTGGGTGATTGATCTTTGAACATATGAGTTATTTAGGTTTTATAATTATCATAATACTATGCAACAATTTTTTTCCTTCTTTTATTTTCAAAGCTCCTCATTTGATGTCCTTTTATGATAATACTTGTAATAGTTATAATCAATGTTAGAGATCATATCCCACATTGAATAAATAAACAATAAAAGAGTAATATATATAGTTGAGAATGAACTTCCCACCACAATGCTTAGATCTTTTAAATCAAACCCAAATTCAATTGTCAAATTTAATATGATATTAGAGTTTCAAAGAGGGTTAATAGCCTAACCAAGATCCTAGAACCCAAACCACTTGACAACCATAAATGATGAGTTGCAAGTGAGTGAGAATGCTAGAGAAAATATTACATAATGATACAAAGAAATAAAAAAAAAAGTTAAATATAAAGTTGAGAATAATTCATCAACCACAAGAATTAATACTTTTAAATGAACTCAGACTTAACTATCAAATTTAATAATAAAAGATTTTTTAACAATGGTTATAGCATATGTTGGATTAACAAGAAGTTGTTATTGTCATTAGTCATAAGAAAAAATGTTTCTAACTTAAGTCTTAAATAGTATTGTGACAATATAGTTGAATGTGAATTTTCTATCAGCAAATACATCATATAATAATGACTTAATATATCCTCCCTAACAATAGGTTTATATCATATATAGTTTGTTCATAATCAAATAACATGTTGAATTGAATTGAATTCTATATGTGATTTGAATTCATTAGATAATATACTATATTTTTTTGCTTAAAATAAAATATTAAATCACAGAGTTAAATTCAATTATATTATTTATTAAATCCTTTCTAAATTTTTTTTATCATTTTTTTAGCTATTAAATTCTATTAAGAATTCAAATTAATATCCTTAAAAAGATTCCAAACTAAAATATTAATTTCTCCTCTCCTTTTCCTTTTTCATAGAAATATAAATGTTTAATTTGTGTTTTTACATTATTGACTCTCTCTTTTTCATTCCTAACAATTTAAATGAAATTCAAACTTTCAATTTTTTCCCAAACATCTTTTAAAATTAAACTATACTTCAATCTAAAGACTACATTATGTAGGTTCTTGATATTTGAAACTATATGATAATATGATAATACTTGAACCATCTACGTACATTGTTTACAAGATATATAAATCATACAAATGATATGATATATATTCCATAATATATAGGAGCCTATTACCAAATAAAGTTATCATCATGAATTATACTATAAACCATTATCAGAAAGAAACAACACAACAATAAAATAAATAATCAATAATAATATCATTACAATAATATCAATGTGCCTCTCTATTTTTATTTTTATTTTCATTTTGTTATTTGTAAATTCTTTCACTCATTACGATTTTCTTTTTCCTAGCAACTTTTAACATGAAACAAACAAATTGCACAAGATACCATTTCCCACTAACCCTTTTGAATTTGAAAAAACAAAAATTTAACTTGTACAAAAATACATTTTTTTCATGCTCTACTAACCATTTAGTATTTTTGGGATCTAAAATTCATCATTTATCATATCACTACCAGAAAATCGGCGAAAACCAACGGAATTACCGATGAAATTTTTTCGTTAGTAATATTTACCGACGAATATAATTCCATCTCAAAATTTGTCGGTATATACCAACAAATAACATCCATCAGTATATATCGACCGTATCACCAACGGACTATACAGTAATCCTTCAGGAATATGGTTATGGATGCAATGAGAATGAGTGAAGGTAATGTCAATGAATGTCAAATCGTAGAAGAAGAACCTAATGCAGATGCAGCAAGGTTTTTTGATCTATTGAAAGATTCTGACAAACCATTATGGGATGGCTGCATGAACTACAGTAAATTATCGGTCGTAGCATAGGTGTTCACCATCAAGTCAGATCACGGGTTGAATGAGGCCGGTTATGACAAGATTATGGAATGGGTGAGAAGCATTTTACCTGAAGGGAACAGGCTGAAAGAGAACTTCTATGCTGCCAAGTCCATGATAAAACCCTTCGGTTTAGGATAGCAGAAAATTGAAATGTGCCCTAACTTCTGCATGTTATACTACCTTAAAAATGTTAAGTTGATCGGGTGCATAACATGTGGGCATTCCCGTTATAAACCCAAAACTGGCAGAGGAAAGACTCTCGTGGCATATAAAAAACGTAGATACTTTCCAATCACACCTAGACTGCAAAGGTTATTAATGTCACCAAGGACCGATGAGCACATGACATGGCACCAATCACATCATGCGGTTGATGGAGTGATGGTGCATCCTTCTGATGGCGAAGCATGGAAACACTTTAACAGTGTGCATCCTCACTTTTCAGCTGAATCAAGAAAAGTGCATCTTGGGTTGTGTACAAACGGATTCAAACCATTCGGGTCATTTGCTGCTCCTTATTCTTGTTGGCCGGTCATACTGACGGTTTATAACTTCCACCGAGGATGTGTATGAGGCCGGAGTTCATGTTTTTATCTATGGTCATACCAGGTTTGAGCAATCCGGGGTGGAATATAGATGTTTGTCTTCGATCGTTGATTGATGAGTTGACGCAATTATAGTCCTCTGGAGCTTTGACTTATGATATCTCGAGGAAACAGAATTTTGTTATGAGATCGGCTTTGATCTGGACTATCAATGATTTCCCAGCTTATGAAATGGTTTCTGGTTGGAGCACGCATGGAAAACTAACATGTCCATATTGTATGGAGAACAAGACATTCACGCTAACAAACGGAGGTAAAGCTTCTTTTTTTTACTGTCACCATCGTTTCTTGCCACCGAATCACAGGTACAGAAAGAAAAAAATGATTTCTTTGTTGGCAGAGTTGAAAAATATGTTGCACCCTCGCGTCTTTCTGGTAAATAATTACATGATGTTGTGTCAGAGTACAGTGACATTGTGTTTGGTCGCCAATCAGGTAAGTATAAGTTTCCTGGTTATGGTTTGACCCATAATTGGGTGAAGTGAAGTATCTTTTGGGAGCTTCCTTATTGGAAGACCAATCTTCTCCGTCATAACCTTGACGTCATGCACATTGAAAAGAGCATGTTTGAGAACATTTTCAATATCGTCATGGATGTGAAGGGGAAGACAAAGGACAACATCAAGGCTAGATTGGATGTAGCGTTGTTCTGTAACTATAAAAATATGGAGTTGGTTTATGATGGGTCACGGGTCGCTAAACCAAGAGCAAGCTTCGTGTTAGAGAAAAACACAACTATTAGTCTATAAATGCTTAAGAGTCTGCGTTTCCCCAATGGACATGCCTCGAACATATCAAAGCTGGTTAATACGGAGGAATGCAGATTATTTGGAATGAAGAGTCATGACTACCATGTATTTATGCAAACACTCATCCCATTAGCTTTTCGTGATTTGTTGCCAAAGAGGATATGGGATGCACTCACAGAAATCAGTCATTTCTTTAGAGATATATGCTCGAGCAAGTTGAATGTTGATCACATTAAAAGGCTTGAAGTGAATATCGTGGAGACAATATGCAAACTTGAGATGATATTCCCTCCATTATTTTTTAACTCAATGGAGCATCTACCCGTACATTTACCGTTTGAGGTAAAAGTTAGAGGACCGGTCCAGTACAGATAGATGTATCCATTCGAGAGGTTATATATTATAGTTGCTATGTAATTCATAAATAAACATTTCTTAATTTTTTTAATTGATAATTTTTTATTAATTCTATATATGCATGTACTTGTTCAATCTTGAAAAAAAAAGGTTAAAAACAAGACGCATGTTGAGGCATCAATATGTAAGGCCTATATTGTTGAGGAGATCTCAATTTATCTCATACTATTTCGAACCTCATTTGAGAACAAGGATCAACCGTGTTCCACGACATGATAGTGGTGGTGAAGTGCCTTCAAGTGGAAACTTGTCAATATTCTCCAATCCTGGACAACCTACACCTAAAAATGCCGTGAGGGGAAGATATTTGTCTGAAATAGAGTTCAAACAAGCACACAATTATGTCCTATTTAACTGCGATAAGCTGAGACCTTTTATTAAGTAAGTAGATGTTCGACTTAAACTTTGTCAAGAGTGTACTATTTATATATTGTAATACCATAAACTAATATAATTTGGAACAACCTTGCAGGCAACATGGACAATACTTACTGTCCAATAACTCACAGCTGACTGAATCCCAGATCTTTCAATTACAAGATGAACAATTTGCCACGTGGTTTAGAACACATGTAAGTCCTATAAAAAGTCATTATCTCTTGCAATGTAATTAATTTTACATCAATATTACAGAATATCCATTTATTGATTATTGTTGTATTTGATATACAAGGTTTATCAAATGGGAGGTAGTGTTGCTATTTCACTATCTTTACTAAGCCTGGGCCCTGAAAGAAAAGTCAAGTGCTATAACGGGTATTTTGTCAATGAATATGTCTTTCATATTGAAGAATACGAGCATGGAAGAAAGACATACAACAACGGTGTTTGTATTAAGGGATTGACTTCTATTGAGTTTGAAGTTGACTACTACGATAGATTGGAAGAGGTCATCGAATTACAATATCATAGCGAACAGAATAGAGTGTTTTTATTCAAATGCTATTGGTATGACATAACTGATAGAGGAATCAGAGTAGATCATCACTATGGTCTCGTTGAAATCAACTCAAAAGCTAGACACCGCAATGTAAACGATGTCTTTGTTTTCACAAAGCAATGTCAACAAGTTTATTACACGTACACCCATTCCTTTAGAAAGCACCGATCAAGAGGTGATTGGTTATCCGTTTTAAAAACCAAACCCAGGGGTTGTGTTGAGGTTGTTCAGGATGAGAATGAAGACACAAGTGTGATAGATGAAGTCTTTCAAGCTAGTAAGGTTGTTAAACCATACCGAGTTGCTCCTTCGATTGACTTAGAAGAAAATTTCAATTTTTGTGTTTTTGAGGATAGTCTTATTGATGTTGACGCAGAGGAGTTGAATGTTGTTTTGAGCTCTGGTGGACTAGAGAATATTGATGAAGAAGATGATAACCACATTGAAGAGTGTGATGAAGCTGATAACAATTCAACTAAGGACGAAGATGAAAATTCTGACTAAATATGTTGTAAAGCCTTGTTTTTATAATGTAATATTAAACATGATATTTTGAAACATGAAATATTTATTTTATAATTGTCAGCTCTTGTTATTGTGTTATGCGTACTATAAGTTTGCAATTCAAGCTTTTGTGCACGAGGATAGACACGCAATACAACCAGCACTTGCAAAAAATTACCAGTTTTACCGACGGACTTATACCCGTCAATATTTCATAGAGAGTTACAAACAAAATTACAACCTTTTGCCACAATTACCGACGGTCATATACCCGTCGGTATTTCACAGAGAGTTGTGAACAAAATTACAACTTTTTGCCATAATTATCGACGGGTATGCCGACGGCCGTATACCCGTTGGTATTTCACATAGAGTTGCAAACAAAATTACAGTCTTTTGCCATAATTACCAACGGGTATACCGACGGACATATACCCGTCGGTATTTCACAGAGAGTTGCAAAAAAATTACGGCATTCTTCCATAATTACCGACGGGTATACCGACAGACATACCATAATTACCGACGTATATATCGATGCTTTCTCCGATGGATGGCGTACAATTCAAAGCGCACGCCTGTCAGAATTTACCGATGGTTTTGCCGACAGACACAGAAAAACCAATGCGCGCATGTTCTGGCGCACAATTTCCAACGGATTTCAAAAATAAGGAGGGATTTTCAAAAATTTTGCGCGAGAATCAATTAAATACCAACGGAATTTAATGCCACCGCCCAAAAAATTATTATTATATGTTCTGTCGGCAATTTCGTTGGAAATATTGTGCTATAAAACCCCCCCTCCGTGATTCATTTTTGCTCGGCTCCTCATTTCTTCTCCTCTTCTCCTCTTCGTGTGTATTAAGTTTTTGAAAGAGTTTTTATTGTTGTGTTGGTAGTTTTCAACATATTAAAAGGTATATATTTTTCTTTCTTTATAGTTGTATTGTTTGTTTTTTTATTTTAATTATGATTATTTGTGTGCTTTTCTTTGTTTTGTGTATTGTTTGTAGATAAAATCTTGAAATCTCATACTATTAAGGTAACATTTTTCATTCCTAAATTTATTTTGAATTTATGTATTGTTCTTTAGTTTTGTGTATTGTTTGTTTTGTGTAGTGTTCTTTAGTTTTTTCTTTTAATTTGTTAAATTTATTTGATTGTTTGTATTGCCATAATATCTTGAGAATTTTGTTGAATTTGAATTGTTATTGTTGAATTTACCTTTAAAATGTTAATTGAAATATAGAATTATATTTAATTAGTTTATCTTAATTTTATGATATTATTGTTTGTTATTTTTTTATTTTGATTAATTTTAATTGTTATTTATGAATTTGTATTGATGTTAGTTGAAAATATATAGATCTTAGGTTGTATAGAGTTGATTTTGCAATATTTGTGTAATTATCAATATTTGAATGTATGAAAACGGTAGGTAGTCTTTAATATAGGAGAGATGCTGGTGAATTTTTTTAAATAATTGAATTTAATTATTTTATTATTCATATAAATTTGTGTAAATGTGTTGAATAAAAATTTAATTATTTTTATTGTTTGTATTGTAATAATTATTTGATAATTTAGTCTTTTTATTTGTGTAGATGTAGTCTCTAATATAATTTTATTTTTGAATTTTCCATTGAAATGATAATTGTAAATGAAGAATTAAATTTCATTTTTTTATCTCAATTTTATTCTATTATTGATTGTTGTGTTTCTTATTGCTTCCATCAATTTTAATTGTCATTTATGCATTTCTATAAATGTTAGTTAAAAATATATAGATGTTGAATTTCTATAGATGTTAAAATTCTATAGATTTTAGGTTGTATATAAGATATTTCAATGGAGTCGATTGGTTTGTGGTTATTGTAAAGATTTGCAGGTTTGAAAACTGTGGGTAGTCTCCAGAATAGGAGAGGTTCTGCCGAATGTTTTTAAAACAATCGAAGTTAATTATGTAATTACTCTTATAAATTTGTGTAGATGCGTAGAATAAAATCTACAGCACGTCGTCAGCAGACAGTTGCAACTAGTTCTTCTAGCAGCGAGGAGGACGTATCCTTAGGTGCTGATCCCGTGAGGCATCAGCGCAAACTTGTGATGCTGCCTCTTCTAGCGTGATTTCACAGCGCAAAAACAGTGTGCCTTCACAACGGGGTCAATTCACCCGCAAGTACCGGTACAACGGAAGGATGACCTCTCAATGTAAGTTTGTTTAGGTTTTAGTTTTTTTATACTTTATGAACAACTAATTAATATTTTATTAATTTTATTTCATTTCAAGTTCACAAACATTGAGGCTGTCAGGACAATGACATCGGCGTTTAAATCATCGATAGAGATTCCATTGTTTCAATGGAGTCAGGTTTCCAGACATCCTGAGTGAAGACCTAATATCGATGCATGGTTTCAGCAATTTCAGGTCGGTGTTAACTTTTAATTTCTAGCTTATTTTTAATAAATTATTTTTATAATTTTATATCTTGTATTATTTTTATTTTAAATGAATTATTTATATACATAGCATCAATTTGAGTGGGAGAGCGTGAACAACAATGTTGTGAGGAGGATATGGGAGAATCACACGGCACCTAGGTAACACCAAAAATAATATTTATTTTTGTTTTATAATTTTATGCTCTAAATTCTAATTTGTTACTATGAAAGTAAGTTGCGTGATTTTTGGTATAACACCAAAAAAAATAAAAAAAGACATGCGAGGGATAATGGTCTTGAAGGATGAAATGAGGTGGCGGTTTGGCGGGAATTCAAACCGCCATTCATCTCCAGAGATATATGGATGGCATATATTGAGCACGTGACCTCAGAGCGGTTCTCATGACGCTCACAGTCCGGCGCCGACAACTGGAACCGGCAAATTCATGGTTCAGTGACCACGCACACCGGCAGCTCCGTCCCGTTCAGCGCACATACAAAGCAAATTGTAAGATTAATTTTAATGAAATATATCGTTAATTAACTTGTTGTTGCTTATAAATATATTTAACTTGCAACCTTTTTTTTCCTTACAGGCTGCGTCTCTTGGACATGAGCCAAGTCTAATGGAGTTGTTTGTAGAGACATATGTGCGAAGTCAAGACTGTCAAAAAGGGGTGCAGCAGTTCGTGGACAATCATTTTATTTTGTAATTTATTATTTTCTTGAATTGAATATGATGATTTTTTAAAAAAAAATTTCAGGAGACCTATAATAGTCGATTGAGGGAGAGATATGGGGACGATCCTTCGACCCATCCGTATTTCGATTCGAATTTGTGGATGGAGGTGGGATTGTCTGGTGGACCCCAAAAAAATCGAGTCTACGGGCTCTCCAACACTACGGCCGAAAACTTGCGGTCTACCCATAGTGTCTCAACCGTTGGGAGCTCTCCATCAGTATCGAGCACCTAGTCTGAGGAGTTCATGGCCTTGAAACAACAATATGAACAACTCTCGACGAATTATGATTAGCTCCGTCAAATGGTCATGGAGATTAGATCAAGGATGGGTGATGATACATGTGCAGCTCTTTTTTGGCCGTACGGTCCCGGGAACAACCAGCCTCCTCCTCCTCCTCCAGCTCCGCCGCTATTTTAGTTTAATTTTGCTTTTTAAACATATTAAATTTGTAATGAATATTTGGATGAATATTATTTAACATTATTTTTATATTTTTAATGTTTAATACAATTTTATTTGTTTATTAAGCTTTTTTACTATTAATAAATTATATATATATATATATATATATATATATATATTTTAAATACATACCGACGGCATTACCGACAGAAACCAACTGTCGGTATTTTACCGAGAGTTGCCAAACAATTACCACCTATGCCACAATAACCAACAGAAATATTACGTCAATGTTTACCATTACTATTACCGACGGAATATATCTATCGGTATTTGACAGAGTTCTGAAATATTTATCGTCATGCCACCGTCACCGACGGATATTCCATCAGTGATTACCATTGAAAATGCAGACAGATTGATTCCGTTGGTAATGTTCCCGCGGGAAAAAAAAAACAAATTTGTCGCGCGTCGCCGTCTGTAAGACCGTCGGTGGTTGGTTTTTTTTATTTCTGACAGAATCAGCGATGGAATGAGGAATTATCAACGGACTGATTCCGTCGGTTGGACCGTCGGTAATAATTTTACCAACGGATGACATGCCTTACACCGACGGAATTAATCCGTAGGTAAAACTGTTTAATGGTGTAGTGAATCTTGTATGGATTTTAGTATGATTTATTTATATGAATATTAATTATTTTCCTTAGAGAGAGAAAAAAGAAATCTATAATAACTTCACCATACAACAAAAAAT
>Ga0325414_1006788_pt1 | contig 12167 bp, 10 predicted proteins | sample PopdelMetagenome_8_FD_206183 | JGI IMG/M metagenome (GOLD analysis project Ga0325414, IMG submission 206183) | Populus deltoides microbial communities from Bellville, Georgia, United States - Leaf-PdKOR-R3 | ecosystem: Host-associated > Plants > Phyllosphere > Phylloplane/Leaf | place: USA... | reverse complement strand
TTGCTAAATAAAAAGTTCATAAGTTATAAGGAAACAAATAATAAAACTCATATAATAACTTCTGACTTATATTGTGCTGAACTTTGATTGACCTGAAAATCTAAGCCAATATAAAACAATACCACTAAAAACTGCTAGTATAATTTCAGTCTAATCTAATAATTAAAATGAGAGTTATCCATGTTAGCATAAAACTGTACATTATGAAACATTAAGCCAAAAACCAAAGTGATTATCCAACCCTGGCATGAATCGTACCATTCCCTCTCTTTTCAAAAAAATTCATCCTAGAATCACAAATAAGAACAATGTTAAGATCTAGAGCAATAATAGCATCTACTTTATTAGCCTCTTATTTAAGCATTCAGAGCTTGTTTTGCCAATTTTTGCCTCAAACAATACTATATGAATATAATAACTTTTCTCTCTCATTTTACATCCTTTCAGCGCGTAGCTTCTCTCTCTCATGTTGCATCTTTTTTACGCTAATATGAAGATTCCTAATCATTAATTAGATTTTTATTTATGTAAATGACATTGTAATTTCCTTGTGCTTCTTTATTAAGCTCATAAAATATCTTTCATCATCAACCTTTGGAACTTGGAACCTTAGTTTATCTTGCCTCCTAGCATTAAAAAGCCTTTGGGAGTGTCCCTTTTGCAATTTAGCATCTTTTTTATTTGCTTGTTCAAGATACTCATCAAATTTATACTCATCCTTTCAAGTTATTGTTCCATGACTCGTAACATAAAAGCTTGATTTTCCCTCTCTTTTAGTGATGATGCATCACTTGTGAAAGATATCGTTGAAATATTAAAAATACTTTAGTAGTAAGAAAATATATTTTTACACACTATCTTATGTGTTTATAATTAGTAAGATAGCAATCCACTTGTATTTCACTCAAATTTGGCTTTCCACGATAATATGCTCACCTTTTCACCTTTTATCTCTCATATCAACCTTTTTAGCTCTTTAAAGAACTAATCTCAAACAAATAAAGATAACAATCTCGAAATCCCAACCTTATATTTTTGAACTCGGAATCAAAAAATAACAAAAAATAATCAATAAATAATGAAATACAAATATGAAAATGATGGCAAAATGAATCATATGTGAATAGGAACAAAAACACAAAAAAGAATGTAAAAGCAAGAAAATAATGTAATAAGACTATAACAAACCCAAACTAACACTAACATACTAATTTCAATAAAAACTAACAATGGTAAACTAAGAAAAGTTTTGTTGACACAATAGTTAATGATTTCACAATTTCAAACTTACTTAAACCTAAGTTGTCCAAAAAACCCTAAAATTAATATTTGAAAATGAGATACCTAATTCCTCAAGAATATTAGATTGTATAGGTATAGATATATCTTTTAATTTATAGCAGAATTTCTACAACTTATAATTTGCAATCTCTTTGATATATTTTTTTATACTCTACTAATTTGTAGTAATTTAAATTCAAATCAAGTTATATATATATTGCCAAAATCAATCAGATTTGATAAAACAATGAAAATTAATATGGAAACTTAAAGAGAATGGATATAACTTGATTTTATAGCCTTACTCTGATACCAATTAACACAAACCTAAAGAGTAAGAACCCTAAAACCCATACATAAGAAAGAACAAACCCAAAAAACTAAAATTAAATTTGGTTGATAAAAACTCGAAACAACTATTACTTAAACTAAGGCACCAAAACTATTAGAACAATACCTGAACCCAATAATTATAAAAATCACTAATGAAAAGCATAAGAAAGAAGCCACAAAGATAATTATATTATGATAAGTCAACATAATTTAATAAAAAACCAAAAGTATAAAAATCATCTCACACACAAGCAATAATATACGGCAATGCATTATTGGAATCTGAATAATAAGTTCCACAAAAAAGTATTTATATTGTAAAACTTAACCTAACCTTAATGAACTAATAGGCTGATATTAAACCCAATTTAAATAAAACTTATAGTACTTAAAAACAATCCTAAAACATGAGAAATAATGATAAACCCATATATAAAGCCCTAATGTTGCATGTAATGAACCAAAACAAATCCAAAACAATCAGCCTATATCATTTCTTCCATTCTTTCTGTACGCAAAAGAAAAGAAACGGCAAAAAAAAATTCTTATAACCCATGTTCTCAATCAAACATAAAGAAAACAATAAAAATCAAACCATAATAAATCATCATCATCTCTTTGAAAAAATAAAAGATAAAAGAATTGATCATCAAATTAATTTACAAAATTCTGTTAGATCAAATTTGAAAAATTCAGAGACTAAAAAATATTTGTTAGTTGATTCATGATTGAAACGTCCTAAGAAAACTTGATGAATCTAAACTTGCAAAGGATAAATTGAATTTGTACAATATCTCATAGGATGGGTTTCACAAAAAAAGAAAAAAAAAACACTAAATTAGAACCTAATTTACTATACCTTTCCTTATAAAAACATTGTGGATGAAACTATTTTAATTTTTTTTTTCATTTCATGTCTCAAAAATTATTCTTTTAAAATTTCAACCTCACAATTGATGTTGAAATCGATTTAAGTTTTAGGATTTCTTTTTATTTGTATGTATCATGTATGCAAGGTCTCTACGAGTATTCCAGCTATGAATTAAACATCAATTTTATGGAACAAATTTTCATTTCATTAGAAAGAATTGAAAGAACAATGACAAAAACTTATAAAAACAAGCATTTCATTTTCTTACTGTTAAAGAGGTGTAAAAAAATCAGTTTGTTCCCTAAGTTTTTATTTTTTACATATTTGATTCCTATTCTTTTATGATTTTTGTTTAGGTCCTAAATTTTATTTTTGTTTGTGTTTTGGTCCCTAAGTGTTGAGGGTATAGAGAAAATCATTGAAAAAAAAGAGGGGAGAGATAAAATATTTGGTTGATCACTTTTCAATCACTAAAAATATTGATCTTGATATCAATAAGTTATTATGATGTTTTGTAGGTGTTTTCTAGTGAAACTAACTTGTAAAATGAGATTTTTGGGTTTGGAAACATAAAACCTAAAATTTTAATATCTAGAGATTATTAGAATTTGAATCAAATGACAACACGTCATATACTTAAACATACAAGCTATCATTAATTAAAAAAAAATTTGAAAGACGATGCGTCATCCATCCACTAAAAAAATAGACTTTTATGTTCTTTGAATACTTTAACAAATTTATCATTATCAAATTTATCATCATATATATTGAGTTTCTACTTCAATCTTCCATTTGTCTTATTAGTCAAAGTTTATAAGGATAATGATACTACGAGTACACCAACTTTATAACTTTTCTGAATTATACCATTTTTTTCAAAACTTTCAATCAAATTAACTATAACTAAAAGGGATTAGTGTTTTACTGTAGCGAGAATTAATGTGGATTGTGAGTGATTTCACAGTGGATTGTACTGTTTTGCACTGTAGCGGGAGTTACTATAGACTGTGAGTGATTTCACTATGGATGACACTGTTTGGTGGGGCATGATGAGGTTGCAAACCAGCTCCAGCTTGGGTGAGGTTGCAGCCCTAGGGCTGCAAACACCTGGGGTTGGGGCTAGCAAGCCCTAGACGCCCGCACACCAAGTGGAGCTACAGGCCCCAGGCTGCAAACACATGGCATTGGGGCTGCCCTGGGAGCTAGCTTTAGCCTTGGGTCCTGTGTTGGGACCCAATGTTGTTGGGTCCGTCGTTAGGACCCACTACTCATGGATCCTGCGTCAAAACCCATTTCGCTTGGATCATGCGTCCTGCGTCAGGACCCATTTCACTTGGGTCCTATGTCAGGACCCAATGATCTTGGGTCCTTTGTTAGGACTCAATTCTCTTTGGTCTTATTATTTGTGTAAGAAATAATTATTTGTGTTATAAATATTATTATTTTACTTATAATTCAAAATATTCATATCAAAATTATTATTATTTGTGTTATAAATATTCTTGGATTTCTTAATATAATTATTTGTGTTATAAATATTATTATTTTTCTTCTAATTCAAAGCATTCATATCAAAAATATTATAATTTGTGTTATAAATATTCTTGGGTTTCTTAATATAATTATTTGTGTTGTAAATATTATTATTTTTCTTATAATTCAAAGTATTCATATCAAAATTATTATTATTTGTGTTATAAATATTATAATTTTCATTATAATTCAAAGTATTAATATAAAAAATTATTATTATTTGTGTTATAAATATTCTTGGAATTCCTAATATAATTATTAGTGTTCTAAATATTATAATTTTTAATATAATTCTAAATATTCATCTCAAAAATATTATTATTTGTATTATAAATATTCTCGGGTTTCTAAATATAATTATTTGTGTTATAAATATTATTATTTGTATTATAATTCAAAGTATTAATAGAAAAACTATTATTATTTGTGGTATAAATATTATTTTTTTTATAATTCTAAATATTCATATAAAAAATATAATTATTTATATTATAATTCTAAATATTTATATAAAAAATATAATTATTTGTGTTATAAATATTATTATTTTTATTAGAATTCAAAGTATTAATATTTTTATTATAATTCTCTTAAGTTCTCCAGACGCAAAACCAATTGGCATTGAGTCCTGTGTTAGGATCCAATGCTTTTAGGTCCTGCATTTGTGTAAGGATCCAATGCTTTTAGGTCCTGCATCACGAGCCAAGTTGCTTGGGTCCTGCGTCAAGAGCCAAGTCGCTGGGTCTGGATCAAAGTATTATTATTTTTATTATAATTGAAGGTATTAATATTAAAAATATTATTATTTTTATTATAATTAATATTCTTAATAAAATAATTAATAAATTTGAAAAAAAAAACAATTATTATTATTAATATTAATAATAAATTTATAAAAAATATTGTTATTACTATTGAAAAAAAACAATCTTTTTTTTAAGATCAAAAAAATATTATTCAAAGTATTCATATAAAAAAATATAATTATTTGTGTTATAAATATAATTATTTTTCTTATATTTCAAAGTATTTATATAAAAAATATTATAATTTGTGTTATAAATATTCTTGAGTTTCTTAATATAATTAATTGTATTATAAATATTATTACTTTTCTTGTAATTCAAAGTATTCATATCAAAAATATTATTATTTGTGTTATAAATATTCTTGGAATTCTAAATATAATTATTTGTGTTATAAATATTATTATTTTTCTTATAATTCAAAGTATTCATATCAAAATTATTATTATTTGTGTTATAAATATTATAATTTTCATTATAATTCAAAGTATTAATATAAAAAATTATTATTATTTTTGTTATAAATATTCTTGGAATTCCTAATATAATTATTAGTGTTCTAAATATTATAATTTTTAATATAATTCTAAATATTCATCTCAAAAATATTATTATTTGTGTTATAAATATTCTTGGGTTTCTAAATATAATTATTTGTGTTCTAAATATTATTATTTTTCTTATAATTCAATGTATTCATATCAAAATTATTATTATTTGTGTTATAAATATTATAATTTTCATTATAATTCAAAGTATTAATATAAAAAATTATTATTATTTTTGTTATAAATATTCTTGGAATTCCTAATATAATTATTAGTGTTCTAAATATTATAATTTTTAATATAATTCTAAATATTCATCTCAAAAATATTATTATTTGTGTTATAAATATTCTTGGGTTTCTAAATATAATTATTTGTGTTATAAATGTTATTATTTGTATTATAATTCAAAGTATTAATAGAAAAAATATTATTATTTGTGGTATAAATATTATTATTTTTATTATAATTCTAAATATTTATATAAAAATATAATTATTTGTGTTATAAATATTATTATTTTTATTAGAATTCAAAGTATTAATATTTTTATTATAATTCTCTTAGGTTCTCCAGACGCAAAACCAATTGGCATTGGGTCCTGTATGAGGATCCAATGCCTTTAGATCCTGCGTCACGAGCCAAGTTGTTTGAGTCCTGCATCAAGAGCCAAGTCGCTGGGTCTGGATCAAAGTATTATTATTTTTATTATAATTGAAGGTATTAATATTAAAAATATTGTTATTTTTATTATAATGAATAATATTTTAATTAAAAATATTATTATTTGTATTATACGTATTATTATTTTTATTATAATTAATATTCTTAATAAAATAATTAATAAATTTGAAAAAAAACAATTATTATTATTAATATTAATAATAAATTTATCAAAAATATTGTTATTACTATTGAAGAAAAACCATCTTTTTTTTAAGATTAAAAAATATTATTCAAAGTATTCATATAAAAAAATATAATTATTTGTGTTATAAATATAATTATTTTTCTTATATTTCAAAGTATTCATATAAAAAATATTATAATTTGTGTTATAAATATTCTTGAGTTTCTTAATATAATTAATTGTATTATAAATATTATTATTTTTCTTGTAATTCAAAGTATTCATATCAAAAATATTATTATTTGTGTTATAAATATTCTTGGAGTTCTTAATATAATTATTTGTGTTCTAAATATTATTATTTTTCTTATAATTCAAAGTATTCATATCAAAATTATTATTATTTGTGTTATAAATATTATAATTTTCATTATAATTCAAAGTATTAATATAAAAAATTATTATTATTTTTGTTATAAATATTCTTGGAATTCCTAATATAATTATTAGTGTTCTAAATATTATAATTTTTAATATAATTCTAAATATTCATCTCAAAAATATTATTATTTGTGTTATAAATATTCTTGGGTTTCTAAATATAATTATTTGTGTTATAAATATTATTATTTGTATTATAATTCAAAGTATTAATAGAAAAAATATTATTATTTGTGGTATAAATATTATTATTTTTATTAGAATTCTAAATATTTATATAAAAAATATAATTATTTGTGTTATAAATATCATTATTTTTATTAGAATTCAAAGTATTAATATTTTTATTATAATTCTCTTAGGTTCTCCAGACGCAAAACCAATTGGCATTGGGTCCTGTGTCAGGATCCAATGCTTTTAGGTCCTGCGTCACGAGCTAAGTTGCTTGGGTCCTGCGTCAAGAGCCAAGTCGCTGGGTCTGGATCAAAGTATTATTATTTTTATTATAAGTGAAGGTATTAATATTAAAAATATTATTATTTTTATTATAATGAATAATATTTTATTTAAAAATATTATTATTTGTATTATACGTATTATTATTTTTATTATAATTAATATTCTTAATAAAATAATTAATAAATTTGAAAAAAAAACAATTATTATTATTATTATTATTAATAAATTTATCAAAAATATTGTTATTACTATGGAAGAAAAACCATCTTTTTTTTAAGATTAAAAAATATTATTCAAAGTATTCATATAAAAAAAATATAATTATATGTGTTATAAATATAATTATTTTTCTTATATTTCAAAGTATTCATATAAAAAATATTATAATTTATTTTATAAATATTCTTGAGTTTCTTAATATAATTAATTGTATTATAAATATTATTATTTTTCTTGTAATTCAAAGTATTCATATCAAAAATATTATTATTTGTGTTATAAATATGCTTGGAGTTCTTAATATAATTATTTGTGTTCTAAATATTATTATTTTTCTTATAATTCAAAGTATTCATATCAAAATTATTATTATTTGTGTTATAAATATTATAATTTTCATTATAATTCAAAGTATTAATATAAAAAATTATTATTATTTTTGTTATAAATATTCTTGGAATTCCTAATATAATTATTAGTGTTCTAAATATTATAATTTTTAATATAATTCTAAATATTCATCTCAAAAATATTATTATTTGTGTTATAAATATTCTTGGGTTTCTAAATATAATTATTTGTGTTATAAATATTATTATTTGTATTATAATTCAAAGTATTAATAGAAAAACTATTATTATTTGTGGTATAAATATTATTTTTTTATAATTCTAAATATTCATATAAAAAATATAATTATTTATATTATAAATATTTTTAAGTTTCTAAATATAATTATTTGTGTTATAAATATTATTATTTTTATTAGAATTCAAAGTATTAATATTTTTATTATAATTCTCTTAGGTTCTCCAGACGCAAAACCAATTGGCATTGGGTCCTGTGTCAGGATCCAATGCTTTTAGGTCCTGCGTCATGAGCCAAGTTGCTTGGGTCTTGCGTCAAGAGCCAAGTCGCTGGGTCTGGATCAAAGTATTATTATTTTTATTATAATTGAAGGTATTAATATTAAAAATATTATTATTTTTATTGTAATTAATATTCTTAATAAAATAATTAATAAATTTGAAAAAAAAATTATTATTATTAATATTAATAATAAATTTATAAAAAATATTGTTATTACTATTGAAGAAAAACCATCTTTTTTTTAAGATTAAAAAAATATAATTCAAAGTATTCATATAAAAAAATATAATTATTTGTGTTATAAATATAATTATTTTTCTTATATTTCAAAGTATTCATATAAAAAATATTATAATTTGTGTTATAAATATTCTTGTGTTTCTTTATATAATTATTTGTATTATAAATATTATTATTTTTCTTATAATTCAAAGTATTCATATCAAAAATATTATTATTTGTGTTATAAATATTCTTGGAATTCTTAATATAATTATTTGTGTTATAAATATTATTATTTTTATTACAATTCTAAATATTTATCTCAAAAATATAATTATTTGTGTTATAAATATTCTTGGGTTTCTAAATATAATTATTTGTGTTATAAATATTATTATTTTTAATATAATTCAAAGTTTTAATAGAAAAAATATTATTATTTTTACTATAATTCTCTTAGGTGTTTTTGACGTAGAACCAATTGCCCTTCGGTCCTGTGTCAGGACCCAATTCTGTCGGGTTCGACATCAGGACCCAATTCGCTTAGGTCCTGCATCAAGACGCATTTTGCTTGTGTCCTGCGTCAGAAGCCAAGTCTTTTAGGTCCTGAGTTTGGACCCAATGCTTGGGTGGTGCCATAGGACCCAATGTCTTAGGTCGTAACCGAAGCGCATTGTCCAGAGGCAAGACTCAATGTTCTTGAGTCTTGAGTTTCTAAATATAATTATTTATGTTATCAATATTATTATATTTATTATAAGTAAAAGTATTCATTTTATTAATAGTATTATTATTTTTATTATAATTGAAAGTATTAATATTAAAAATACTATCATTTCTGTTATAAATATTATTAGTTTTATTATAATTAATAGTATTAATATCAAAATATTATTATTTGTCTTATAAATATTATTATAATTATAATTAATAATATTATATTTAAAAATAATATTATTTGTATTATACATATTATTATTTTTATTATAATTATTTTTATTAATAAAATAATTAATAAATTTGAAAAAACATACTTTTATCATTAATAAATTTTAAAAATTAATATTATTACTATTGAAGAAAAACCATTTTTTAAGATTAAAAAATATGATTCAAAGTATTCATATAAAAAATATAATTATTTGTGTTATACATATTATTATTTTTCTTATAAGTCAAAAGTATTCATATTAAAAATATTATTATTTTTATTATAATTCAAAATATTCATATCAAAAATATAATTATTTGTGTTATAAATATTCTTAGGTTTCTAAATATAATTTTTTGTGTTACAAATATTATTATTTTTATTATAATTCAAAGTATTAATATAAAAAATATTATTATTTATCTTATAAATATTAGTATTTTTATTAGAATTAATAATATTAGAATTAAAAATATTATTATTTTTATTATAATTAATAATATTATAATTAATAGTATTATTATTTGTCAGGACCTAGTGCTCTTGGGTCTTGCGGAGGACCCATTTTGCTTCAGTGCTCGCCAGGTCCCAATGCTCTTGAGTCCTGTGCAGGACCCAATTATGTTGGGTTCGCCGTAAGGACCCAATTCTTTTTGGTCTTGCTGCAGGATCCATTTCACTTGGTTCTTACATCAAGAGCCAAGGCTCTTGGGTCCTGGATCTGGAACCAATTGGCTTGCGTCCTGCGTTAGGACCTAATGTTCTTGGGTTTTGGGTTTTTAAATATAATTATTTGTATTATTATATTTATTATAATTAAAAGTATTCATTTTAAAAATTGTATTATTTGTATTATAAATATTATTATTTTTATTATAATTTAAAGTATTAATATTAAAAATAATATTATTTTTGTTATAAATATTATTATTTTTATTATAATTAATATTATTAATAAAATAATTAATAAATTTGAAAAACATTATTATCAATATTGAAAAACAACCATAGATTTGATTTGAAGTATAAAATTAAAAATTATTATTATTATTATGAAATTTTAAAAAGCTATTATTACTATTAGAAAAAAACCTTAATTTTTTTGAAAGATTAAAAACATAAAAATTTTGACAGATACATTAAATATTATGATTAATATTATAAATATTATCGTTGGGTTTAGTGTTGCAACGTATCGTAGCGCGGGCTAACTATCTAACACTTATATGAATTTTCAGTCAATTACCTCTATTATCTCATCACGTGTCTTTTGACTGTAGTACTCTGTTGCTGCAAAAAAAAAAATTTGTATATATATAATGGATTGATGTCTTGGCTAATTTTAATTTGTACATATTTAAGGTGTTTAGAATAAAAATGTGGTTAGTTTCTTTTATGAAACCACATAAAAAAACATCGAAATTTTACTTTTATAAAGTTTGATTTATATTTTAAAAAAATTCCAACCACATCTATATTTCAAACACATGTTAATTTTCCAAAAAGCTGTCTTCATCCCCCAAATTGTCCTCTCAAACCTGTAAAAGTTTCATGGAGGAAAGTGCTCGAGACAGATCGGATCAGATCAGAGCCACATGGGCGCCCTTTATCGACGCTAAACGTCGAAAAACTAATCTCCATCGCAAGGCCTAGACTACACACAACCACTCGTGGTCCAGACTCCCGACTGGCAGTATTCGTATTTCCTGTCCACTCTCACACTATCCTTATTAATAAGAACCACTACAACTTTGAAATCGGATTTCAAATCCACCTTCCTAAACCCTCTATCCCATGCAAGTTGAAGCCCAACATAAACTGCCCATAACTCTGCATTAACTAGCGAACAAATACTAAAATTCCTTGCAAAACCCCCTATCCACGCTCCCAAATGGTCTCTAATCACTCCTCCAGCACCTGCCACTCCTAGATTTCCTTTGCTGCATCCATCCACGTTTAGCTTGATCCTTACTGCTTCTTCCCTCATCATTACAATGTCTTTGAGTAAACTCAGTATCCCAGACTATTTTTTTTATAGCAAGAATAGCCCTAAATCAATTACCATGATCTACTCCAAAAACTCTATTGCACCTTTCTTTCCAAATATACCATAGAACTATTCTGAATTCCAACGAACCAAGCCCCATGATCCGTATTTCTATTTCTACTTGGTTTAATTTTTGATACAGTTAGAAGGAGCCACTCTCATTCTTATTGAATTAAAGAATCCTATAGTCATAATTAAAGTGAAAGTTGATAAATATACCTATCCTCCTAATAAAAACGAAGTCATCAAGTATATATCATTTATTGCTTTTTATTTTTATCTTTTTAATTGTTTTTTCTTTTAATTTTGTATTTATATGATATTGTATGCATGCCTGATATAATTTAGTTAATTTAACAGGTCTAAAAAACAATCCAGACGATTCTCAATTAATCAAATATTAAAAGATGAGATAAAAAATTAATTAAAATAAAAAATAAAAAAATGATCCAAGTCAACTCGGGTGAACTAATTAAATACATGACATAAATTAAAAAAAAACAAAAAAAACATAAATTAAAAAAATTCAAATGAAAAAAATAGTGAAAAAAATACTAATACAATGAATTGTATTTTGATATTTTTATAAGATAAGTAGGAATAATATTTTTATAAAAAAATAATATTTTGTTTTGTACTCCATTTAAAGCATGTAATATAAATATTGAAAAGCTAAAATAATATATATATATATATATATATATATATATATATATATATATATATATATATATATTTTTTTGAGAATATCTA
>Ga0325414_1006786_pt1 | contig 12168 bp, 6 predicted proteins | sample PopdelMetagenome_8_FD_206183 | JGI IMG/M metagenome (GOLD analysis project Ga0325414, IMG submission 206183) | Populus deltoides microbial communities from Bellville, Georgia, United States - Leaf-PdKOR-R3 | ecosystem: Host-associated > Plants > Phyllosphere > Phylloplane/Leaf | place: USA... | reverse complement strand
GGGGCCTATAGTGCTTAGTATTTGGATTAGTTGAGTCTTAAGGTTGAAGAGAACTACAGTTTTGCTAAATGTCCTGTTTGGTTGCTGAGAAAATGTGGGAAATTAAAGGTTTGAGGAAATCTTCATTTTGGATTTTCCAATTTTGTGAAGGTTTGTCTGATTTTTATGTTTTGCTTTTGTACACAGTGGTTGGAGAAAACAAGGAGGAAGGCTCTGTTTGTTTCTTTGGAGAAGATTAAGGAAGGTGTGTGTTTACTATCTACTTCATTAATAGCAGCTGCAAGTTTGTTTAGAAAAGAAAAGGAAAAGAGAAATTAAGGCATGATTATGCTTGTTGATCAATGATTGAGAGAATGCTATTCACAGGGTTCATGTGTTAATATCCTTAATTGATTTTATGTGTATATGCTTTTGAGGCATTTTCGAATCCATGTGGGTGGGTTGTGTCCTGTCTAGCTGGTTTTGTTTCGTGTTTGCCTTTCTCTCCTTCTTGTTCATTGCTGTGTTTTGAGAGTTCGAAGATTAAACATGGCTAGAACTGAAGAGGTGCTGGTTTTCGGTTTCTGGTTTTGATACGCCTTTTGTTTTGCTACTTGTCCCCTTTCTTCCTGTTAGAGCTGATGCTGCTTGGGCTTATATCTCTGCTCTTGTCACAATGTGCGCGGTGGATATCTGAGATATGCGTGAATTCATCTCTTTTCAGCAGCAAATTCTATCTTTGTTCTGAGGAGGATTATGGCATCACTCAGAAAGTCTTGTTTGAAAATCCATCCCCTTTCCTGAATGAGAGCCATATTCCACCCAAAAGAATAACTACTCAAATATCTCATCAATGTGGTGAGGTAAATTTGCTTTTCTTGTCTTTTGAGTTTTATTAGGTGTGGTGATCGGGAACAAGCCATGGTAAGTTATAGTTTTCTCGATTGCAGGGTCGCGAACCATTCGTCTCACTAGAGGGTCTTGAGCAGCTCCACCGATTCTTATTTGTTCTCGGCATCACTCATGTCCTGTACAGTTGCTTGACAGTTGGTCTGGCTATGAGCAAGGTACTATTATCACCTTATTGATTATTTTATCTCTAGGTTTAAAATGGAGCTTCTAATGTATGCTATATATCGTAAATACTTTGATTCTCAACATCACCAATACTTGATACCTGCCAGGTTTTATTCTTTAGTTAAGAAATTAAAAATCCAAGTTGCTCCAACTCGAAGAAGTATCATGAAGTCATTTCCAAGAAATATTATTGTTAGGAATTGGAATTACCTAGACTTTAAATTATCTGCTGTTTGTTTTTCCCCTAAAGCATCATACTGTATCATGTTAGCGGCTTACTGGGACTCTTTCTTCCAAAGAGGTTAAGTGAACATAGGAAAACAAGTGACCTCTGTACATCTATTTAGAGAGGACGTAATAGACCTACCATCACAACAGTCAAGAGAAAATTCAACCTGTAATTAACAAAACTGAATAGAGGAGGTGAATCCATGCATGCAGACAATCAAACTAGTACGGATTGCAGACATAGCTTGTATGTTGTCTTTTCATGCAGTTTGTAGGCCCTTCTTAAACACTGCCGGGGCTTATTATTCTTCTTATTGCATGTCTTCCTAGATTTACAGTTGGAGGAAATGGGAAAATCAGACGAACTTAGTGGTTGATGGGAATTTACAAGGTAAGCAAATTGGATAACTAGTTTAATGAAGGCTCCTAGTGACATCTCACACCATGAAAACTTCTCCTGTCATGTCTTTTTCATTTGTTTAATGATGGATAGCCATTTGATACACGCTTCCCCTGTTTTCTTCTAGTAGACACCATACAAAACTAGTCGATTTCAGTTATGAGGCCATCTGATACATTATGTGCATCCACATTCCTAATTTAAATTTAATTGATCATCCGCTTTCTACTCCGCCTAATCTAATCTTTTTATGGCTATGCCTATGTCACAAGGATATTGGCATCAGGATAATTGATTGTGGAAATGGATTCTAGTTTGAGACCATGAGATACAACAGTATGCGCAACTAATCTTCCATTCAAAGGGAAATCAATCCACATTTTACCGGATCAACTAATCTCCTTATAGTTATATCACAGGAACATTAACATATGGTAATCAGTTTTGCCAATTTACTTGAGGTGATGACCTTCAGAGAGCTCCAGTTCAGAATAGATGGACAAATTGGTCTACATTCTGGTACCAGTGATTGCATTTAGAGTCAAAGAAGAAAGCCTCGCAAGCTGTCTTGTAAATCGCTTATTGCACATCTATAGTTAAGTTAGTAGCACATTATGGTCTTACGTTCTTATATGAATTGAAAAAAAAGGACTGAGTTTAATAACAAGAGTTGGATTGTGCAGAAATCATGGACCAAACATAGACATTAATGTAGGAATGCTATGTTCTGTTAGTCTTATGTATGAAAGTTCCTTTCAATTTTAAGATATCAATCGTATGTCAGTGAACACAAGAATCTGCCTATTATACAAAATGGTCTGTGTTATGTGCTAATGGCTGCTGGAAGTGTGTGTAGACTTCTTACTGCAGAACCTTTACTTCTTGTATACTGTTTTTATGCTATTGTTCCTTCCCCCCCCTGTCTAATAAAAATTTCACTTTGATAATATATTTATCCAGTTGTTATTATGTGGCATCCAAAATCTCACTTTGTTATCTTTCTCTCACTATCATTTTTTTTAGCAAAGAAAAACAAGGTGATGAGGCGGCAATCCACCTTTGTTTTCCACCACGCATCTCATCCATGGAGCAGGAGTCGAGTTCTCATTTGGATGGTAATTTCCTTGCTTTCTATGTGTATGACTCTTTGTAAAGTTGTGATGTTTTTCCTTGTTTTTGGCAATTATTTCTAGTGCATATATTGGTGGCATCTATCATTTACTTTAAAACATGTTATGTGGACTAATTTAACATAATATTTGTTGTGAGATCCATTCTTCCACTCTAGTATGGACATATTGTTGTGTATATATTTCTGGCAAGGAAATGGTGTTTGAAGGATGTATGGAGGACTAACCAAAATTGTTTAGTTGACACATTGGTTTCCTTTCCTTTTCAATACTCTTGGCAACCTATTATTTTGAAGTTAAGGTTCTTTGAGTAGCTTGGAATTTTGTTTGAAAAACCTTCAGTTTCCACAATCTTGCTGTGGCATTTCTTGACTTCCTGACAATATAAGAGGCTGAGAAATCTATGCAGCTTTATGCTATCGATGATATCAACGATTCCTCTGAAGGTCTTTAAATTGACTACGGGAATTTGTCTGGTTTTTGGTTTCAGTTTATCAGGACATGATAAGGATGCATTGGGTTTGAAAATCCTTTGACATATCCTTAGTGTCTCATTAGGAATCTGCACTGACTCATCACACAAAGGGTATTCCTTATGTAGAATGTCCCATTGGAAAACGAATGAAAGTCCTTGAAGTGAAATTTTATCAGTTTTGCAAGCTGAGAATTTGTGATTAGGGATGATTAGAATTAGAGAAAATGAATCAGAGGGTTGAAGCAGACATGATATTGCTATATATTGAAACTTCAAGTCACAGAAAATAGATTGAATGGAATTTACATATCTGTGCTGAATTTATATCTGGATAGATGCTTAATAACTTGCTCTTACAGGTTCACGATGTTGAAAGATTTTACACTGGGATCAAGAATTCTATTTAGCAATTTGTTAAAATCCAGAAAGTGAATGGATCAATGTTCAGAACCTGAACTTGCTGTTAGTTTTGCTAGTAACGTAGTATATTATTTAGAGCTAGCCTTTACTTCATGGTTTAACAAGTCAACCAGTCATATAAAAGAGAGATAAACAGAACCTTCAGTATTGTGTTGAAGAAAGTCTTGCTGTTCAAGTTGGATGATACTGTTTTGGTCCCTCCGATTATTCTTAAGGACAGTTTGTGAAATGGATATGCCAAATGGTAAAAAACCACCGCTATCCATGATGATAAATATCAGCAGCAATTTGTTTTTAAGCTCTTGAAGACATTTTATTGAATTGGTAAACTAAAACTTCATTCCCTCTATACTTGATTGTTTCCCGCTCCAATATGCTCCGCAGGAACTGCTGTCTTGATTTAGAAGGACAAGTGTTAAAGTTTGACTGCACTGAATCCTCTGAGATATAAACAAATTGCCACACATATCGTTTCTTATCATCTCATTGAGATTTAAAGTGTAGCACGAGTTTTGTGGTGCTTATTGTTTTTAACCAAATTGATGCATTAGAACCATAAAGGATGACTGGTTGAGTGTTTTATCTTCTCGTTCAATGGTTACGCTATTTCATCTCAATGAGTTAGAGCATAAAAGTACAATAAATCCACACAAAACACTTTCGACTCCAACCTTGCAACTGTTGTTTCAGGAATTAGCCAACTTAATGTCAATCAAGTACTAACATCCTGAATGCACAAAATAATCAGCAGAATATAGCACATCTCAAACAATTTGCTATTCCATACACTACTAGTTTTATTGACAAAATACCTTCCCCCCCCCATGAAATCAAGCATTCTCCACAACTAGGACTTGTATTATGCAATTGAGCAGTCCTATGAATCAATATCTGGTGGGAAAATGTTACCTACACCAAACTCACAATTAATACTGTTCAACATTTTTGTGTAAGCTTACTAGAACAATGCTCCAGATATTCTTCTGAAGATTTTGGTTGTCTGGCAATCAAATGATTCCGAGACTTTTGTCGGAATTGGTATTATAAGACTTAATGAAGATATGATGTCTAATGGCCATACCATTTCCAAAGAAACAGCGCACAGGAATACCAGTGTGTCTTCCACCCATCCTACTTTGGATGACGATCAATTGACTTTTGTAGAACAGGATTGAACTTTGAGTGTTTCCTTATTGTCTTTCCTGCTTTATTATTTTTTCCTTCATTTTTTTCTCCCTATGCTCTTCTTTATTGCATGCCTCATCTGGGAGGGATTCTGATTGTGTTTTACTTATGAAAATGGTGTGCTTGTGCAGCTTTGCTTCTTTCGACAATTTAAGAGCTCTATAAAGAAATCAGATTACTTGGCACTACGATTGGGTTTCATCACTGTGCGTGTCTAATTTTTCTTGATGTGTTACTTGAATAGCTGTTGTCTCTATTTGGCTTTTTCCATCATAGTTACCATATATATTCTAACTTTTATCATTTCCAAGTTGATCTTGTGATTTCTCTTTGAAATTCTCCTTTGCAACATCTGATCCTCATGAAGGAATCTTCAGCGTATGTACTCCATGCACTTTAAATGGAACTAGTGAATTAATTGTGATTCTATTTTGACAGACTACTGGCACCCAGCTATTTAATATTTGAAAATAAGATATACTCTTGTTTCATGGAAAAGTAGTATGAGATCCAGAATCGCATCTGAAGAATATGGAAGATTTTCAACAGATTACAGTTGAACTGGATAATTTTTTGTAGATGAAAATCATCAAGTTTAGTTTCGTGCATGCAAACTCTACCGTGCTAGCAGTTCAATATTATTCTATTTGTGAAGCCTTGTTTAAAAATGCTTCATTGATAACTGGTAGATCTTAATTCATTTAGGATATGAAAAGAATCAGATCATTATGTTGATTAGCTCTTTGGTCATGTACTTATCCTCCTTTTGTTGCTTTCATTTCATTAACTTTGTGCTGAAGTCATGTTGCATGTTGTTATCATGTTTTCAACTCTGCAGAAGCACAAACTGCCAATTTCTTATGACTTCCATAAATATATGGTCCGCAGTATGGAAGACGAGTTTCATGGAATCTTGGGGATCAGGTATGTACTCTTTTGAATGAATTTTATTTCTTCCACCAATTTCCTCTGATCGAAAAAACTACTAGCTCTTTGCAGTCATTTTCCATTTTGGATGACGTACTTGCAGTGTCCCTACATATTATATTCCAGTCAGACATGGTTCAGCCTTGTCTGTTGAAGAGCCCGGTGGAAAATAAGAAACAATTTCTATCTTTCAAAAACACTCATTTGGCCTAGGCGATGCTTGTCAATTTTCATATACAAAAGAAAGAAACAGGCCTAATAAAACGGGGATGGGGGCTTTGAGAAATTATGGAGAAAACCACCTTTATCTTTCTCGAGTAGGCCAAAATAAAGGATTTATGCATGCATTTTACCATCTGGAACATCTTGATAGTGGCAGGATAAGACTTCAAAATGGATCTGGTTCCTAATTTCATCGAGGAAGGTGAAGTATAGATTTCATTTGGATGATTGAAGTTGCACATGTGCAAACATGTACTTAATTATGAGATTACATACTTTTACATCGGATGGACACCAGAAATGAAATCCTCATTCTGTGATATAATTTTTATAGAACAGTAACCATTACAACCTTTGAAGTTTAAATACCTGTAATCTACCATGAATGCAAAGATTTCAAGGAAATGAACATTGTTATATTGAAGGATGTAAATGTAAAATTTCCCTCAAGTGAAGAAGCAGTATAATGAGTTGAACTGAATCATTTTCCTAAATTTTGTAGCTGGCCACTTTGGGGATATGCAATAATTTGTATCTTCATCAATATCCATGGTAACTTGTCGTTTCTTTTTCTAGCATGTAAAAAGGATATCTCTTTAGTATATGTTAGATTCTACCATTTTCTTTCTGAAAGGTTAAATTCTTTAAATGATCCAGGTTTAAATATTTACTTTTGGCTTTCCTTCATTCCTGCTATTGTAAGTACACATATTCATTCTGTCACTTTATCTAAATAGTAACGGTTGCTGCATGATATTTTAACATATATGTTTCACATATCAAAGGTTGTGATGTTGGTTGGAACAAAACTTCAGCATGTTGTTTCCACGTTAGCACTTGAGATAGGGGAACAAACAGGTCCATCCATTGGGAATCAAGTAAAGCCACGAGATGGTCTTTTTTGGTTTGGTAAACCGGACATATCGTTGAGGTTGATACAATTTATCATATTTCAGGTGATGATATTGATTTATATCCCGTGTCAGATATATTGATCTCTTTGTGTTTCATACAGTTCTTCTCATTTGTTTTCTTGCCCTGCATGCAGAATGCTTTTGAGATGGCAACCTTTATCTGGTCCTTGGTAGGTTTGAGCCCTTTTTCTCCTTTCTGTGGGTTTCTGTATTTCTAGTGTCTAGGGGTTAGAAAAATTATTGTCTATATGTTCATGAGAATCGGTATGGTTCGCATTGTAACTAAGGCTTTAGATGTCAGAGAGAAACCGGTTCTTGAAACATGGTATAGCTTATGCAACTTCTGAAAAGGAACTCGTGGATAAGTTGACAACATAGATGGGTTAGCGGTGCTTGTTTCTTGTCACATCTCAAATGTCTCTAACTGTCCATTTATTAAATAGCTTCAGGCTTTGGAAAGCAAAAGCTGATAGGTCCTTTTTTTCTTCTTTGAGGAGAATGAACTCTCATATTATCTATTCTTAATTATGAGTTTTCTAATTTCTTTGTGTTTAGTGGGGATTCAAGAAAAGATCGTGCTTCATGAAAAACCATCTCATGATAATTGTTCGGTTAGCTTCTGGGTATGTTCCCTTCCTAATTTTGAGCCTACCTTGCAGATTTTCTTCAAGTTCTTCCGCTGGTATTGCCAATACATAAGGTTCCTGTATTTTCTAAGTTATATAATGATCTGGTTATTTGATCTCCTTGTATTAGTCCTCCACAAACATAAAGGCACCACAGATTCAGTAACAATATATCTCCTTGTTTCTTCAAGTTGTTTATTCAGAATATTAATTTGGTCTTAGGAACCGGTTTTCAGCTGTGCACATGTAAGATAATCTCATATTAACTTTCTTAAGAATATCAGGAAAAAAAATGTATGCTATCTGGTGCGAAATTGTATCCAATCAGTTACATACATAAGATGAAATCCCTTATCAGTTACACATAAGAAAATCTAGAAACTTTAGGCTTTTGTCATCAAAGTTTCCTTCCATACACCAGAGGTTATCATGCATGCAAGGCCAGCGAAAATCCCTGTTGCTCACCACCCAATAGCTATGACAGCAATGAAGTTAATCCTTAGTGTTGTCTGTCTAACATGCTTCTTCAAGCAATTCGGCAACTTAGGCCACAGTGGCTTCAGAAAATCTTCTTGTTGCAGTTTCTATCGACTCTGAGCTGCAGACAAGAGAAAATCTTTTGAAGAGAGAACGGTTCCATGATGTACCTTTTCCCTCTCACAGGGGGGTGAGCAATCACAGGCTGATATTAAAGTTTCTCATTTGATGTCTTTCTTTTTTCTTTTTAACTCTCATGTCGTAACTTTTGTTTTCTGTACATGGTGATGCCATAAGCATCCAACCAATGTTCATGTGCATCTAACCTGATTAATTAGCACTTTTGTTTTTCTGAAAATCCAACAACAAAAACAAAGTTTTTGTAATTTTGATTTTGAGTGTGTTAGTAGTAAGAACAGGTTGCTGGCATTGTCCAATTGCTTTCGAGAATTTCTACTGTTGGCAATTATTAATCTTTGGATTTCAGTGACCATCTTTATTTTTGTAAATGCAGGGTTCTAGTTCAGTTCTGGTGCAGCTACAGCACAGTGCCCTTGAATGTCATTATTACACAGGTTTTGTGCAATTTCTTTTCAATGTTAGATATGCCAAGAAATCTTTTCACACTCCATTCAGAAGAGGGTTCATTGAACCTTTTTCACCATTCAGATGGGATCACGGTTTAGGAAGGCATTGGTTGCTGAGAGTGTTAGACATTCTCTGCACAGCTGGTGCAAGAGGGTGAAGGAGAGGTCTAAACGCGACTCGGCAGCACTCTCAGTTGCTACAAGATCAGTATGTTCACTAGATACAACGATCGATGAGCAGGATGAAATCACAGTGGCATCCGGGACTCTATCGCGGTCCTCTTCCCTAGGTTCTTTGAATGAGGTAACTGTAGCCCCACCTCATGAACAAGAGGAGGCAGAAGAAGATGCTGAGACCTCAAATCCACACCAGGATCATCACCACCTTTCACTGCGGATAGAAGAGTACTTGAATGATACTACATTGCAGCCTCCACCGATTATCGATGAAGAGGATGATGATTTGGGCGATGAAGAGGGATCAAGAGCAGAGACTCTTATAGAATTATTTCAAAGGACTTGATTATTTTTTAGACAGCTTTGTTCATGGAAGCTTCATCGTCCAAAATTATGTTACTACTCGTCTATGAGCCTGACAAACGTTTCCTTGTACTGCCAAAACATGGAGGAGTTTTTATGTAGTTACTAACTAGTTTTTTTCTACCACGCGAGGTGCAATTTTTTGAATGTGTGTGTGTGTGTGTGTTTTTTTTGTGCACGAAAACATATTTTTTATTATTAGTAGTATTGTTCTTTAAATAAAAGTTAAAGGTAATCAAAATAAATGTTCATGTATTTCTTTTTATTTTGTATCACTTTAATTAAAACTTCCTTTCTTTATTTTGATAAAAACATGTTTTTCTTTATAAAAAAATATTGTTTTTTTAATAAAAGCCTATAGATTCTAAAGCAAATTTCATTCATAAAATATAAACATTCATGAGGAAAAAATAGTTAATTTGAAAACGTTATGTACATAATCTATAATAAAAATAAAAAAATAGTTATTTTATTTTTATTAAATATCCATGAGCATATTGTTTTTAATTTCTTTTTTATATTAGGTTCATATATAATTAACAATTCACTAAGTAATTATTAATATTACTATTAAAAACTATAGATTTATTTGAAAACTATGTTAAATAGGATAATAATTTAAATATTATTTTCATTATTTTATTTATAGTAAATTTTATTCAAAACTTTTTTAAAAAATAAATTAAAAAAATTGATGAGTAATCTATAAATAATAATAAAAAAGATGTCTAGGCATAAGAGAATGGCCAACATGCCTTTTCTAAAATAAAAAAGAACAGGCATCCGGTTGCTTGGCTTGGCTTTTTTTTTTTTCTTTCCTTTTTTATGGAGTGTAAAATATATTATTCATCCTAATTTTTTTTATAAAAAAATGAATAATGTGTTGTTTTCTAGTTTAAATTTTTATTATTTTTGCCCAAATCAAGTTTCAAGATTTTTTTTTTTACCTTCGAAATCTCCCTTTTCAATTTATTTTTACTTATAAACATCCTAAAAATATCCCAAATATCTTATTAAACTCATTTTTAATTTAAAATATCTTTCAATCAGTCTAAAAACTCATTAGATTGAATTAAAAAAAAAAACTCCTTAAGCCTCCATTTAATTTTTAAAACTAAATAAATAAAAAAAACTCCAAAACACCTCTGCAGAACTTATATAAGATGAATCTATTAACATAAAGATTAGTTTTTTTTAAGCCAAAATTTGCTTGACCAATTTCTTTCTATCTCCTCTTATTTTTTTATAATTTTATTTCTCACCTCTCGACACTTATGGACCGAAATATATAAAAAAATCTTAGGATCAAAACATAAACTCTTAAAACTTTAGGACCAAATATGTGTAAATTGAAACTTAAAAGACGACTAAATTGAGAATTTCCATGCCTTTTGAGCAATTTACTCTCTCTTTTTTTTCTATTTTTATCTCTAATCTTTCAAAAAAATTTAACTATAATCTTAAATTTAATTTTATAAAATCGATATTTAATTCGTAATAATCTTCCTCCACACTTCTCACACACAAAAACATGAAGGAATGAAAAAAAAAAAGCATTACTCAATGAGCAGGAGAAGACTTATTCTCTTAATTTATAGTTGTAGTTGCAACTGTAATTATCTCGGTACAGGGCTCTTGCCTTCCCTTACTTTTATCTGTGGCATAGAGAAGATCTTAGCCCAACTAAGCTAAAAGGCACCTGGTTGCAAGTGAAGGCCACTAAGGCTGTGTTCGATACTGTGTTTTTAAGCTAAAAATGTTTCAGATTAAGCATCCAAAATCCATTTTTACAGAAACACTTGCAAAAGTACACGTCTGTGAGAGAGAGAGAGAGAGAGAGAGAGAGAGAGAAGAGAGAGAGAGAGAGAGATCCATGGCGGTTGAGGAAACAATCCCATACACTAAGATTTATTAAGTAAACGCTGTTTCATTTGAGACTACAAATGAAGGAAGAAAAACTTGGGACAAATTAAATTACATGCTCAGTAACAGTAGAGATAACAATCATAAAATCCCCCCCCCCTGCCGGAACACCACCGACGACACAAACAGAAAGAGATCTTATTTAACCGCTAAACTCTTCCTCTTTGTGTGTCTCGATGACAACATCAGACGTAGGATAAGCAACACAGGTGAGAACCCAGCCTTCCTCTATCTGGTCATCATCAAGGAAGCTAGCATCAGACTGATCCACAGTCCCCTTCACAATCTTGCCAAGACATGAAGAGCATGAGCCAGCCCTACATGAGTAGGGGAGGTCAATCTCTTCTGCCTCCTCAGCATGGTCAAGGATGTAGATGTCATCGGGGCATGCAAACTCCTTCTCACCATCAGGAGTGATGAGCTTCACCGTGTATGCTGCCATTGCTTTAACACGTCCTCCTCGACTGGCTTTCAAGCCAAGAAGAGACTCCCCCACGTTGGGAAGTGCCCGTAGGCTTGTAACTGGCACCCGGCGAGTAAACGATGTGCTGACCATGGCGCTGGAGAGGGCTGCTGTGGTGGCCATTCTCTCTGTCTCTCTGTCTCTCTCTCTCTCTGAGTGTGGGAGGCTGGACTGAGGCTACAGCTAGTGTTAGAATGATAAATGGTAGGTTTGTGGAAATGGTGTGGTTAAGAATAGGAGAAGTCAAGTGGCATACAATCCTATCTGCCAAATGGCAACCTTTGGTGGCTGGCGTTATCTTTCTATTATCACCACACACACACACACACAGAGGCTCGCCATTCTTCACCAATACTGTGGCTGGCACAATCCCATGACAGTTTTTGGCATCTTTTGACTTGTTTTGCTATCATTTTTTATTTATTTATTTGATGTTAAAAAAATATTTTTTAAGGATTACTAGAGCAAATAAATACCAAATATTATGATAATTATAATTATAATTATTAATAATAATAAACTCTAAGTCGCTTTTGGGAGAAACATTATAACTAAAATTGTGACAATTTTTTTTAATTCTTGAGTTTTTTTACAT
>Ga0325414_1006784_pt1 | contig 12168 bp, 3 predicted proteins | sample PopdelMetagenome_8_FD_206183 | JGI IMG/M metagenome (GOLD analysis project Ga0325414, IMG submission 206183) | Populus deltoides microbial communities from Bellville, Georgia, United States - Leaf-PdKOR-R3 | ecosystem: Host-associated > Plants > Phyllosphere > Phylloplane/Leaf | place: USA... | reverse complement strand
ACCACACGTATCTTGACCAGCATATCATCTGAAATGTTGCTCCGATTATATGCTGGAAGTCAACTCAGAGTAGAGATAGTTGATTTTCTCATGATTGACTAAAGCGATAGAAATTCAGATACTATGAGTACGTCCAATTGAAATTTGAGGCAGGTCATAATTACCCAAATCAAAGGCACATGAATGGAAATCTCAGATTTTGAAGGGTTTTTCACTTTTAGCTAGTCTCTGCCCTACTACTCCATGATTACATCTTTGCCTCGATATTCATGGTGGAAGACATCTCGGCTACAATTCACACTCCACACAAAGCCCAAGTTGGTCCTTGGTCCAACCCATCGCCCACCCACATAATTACATCACATCCATAGATTCAATTTGGAAAACCAGACCTAGTTAGTGCTAACCTTCTTGATTAATGACTCTAATTAATTAAAGTTATCCTAATTGTGGCTAATTTAGGACTTTGTTTTGCTAACCCACAACCAATTCTTTTACTAATCCTTGCCCAATGAGGTCTCTAAGTCTCTCTTGTGACAAGTGAAGTGACGTAGATCGATCTCTATTTTTTTTTTTCTGATGACTTGAAGCATGGCTGAAGCCCTACATATATATATATATATTGTATGTCGGTTAATGATAATTAATTAAAATTTTCTTTGGCTTATTTTGGTTAATAATTAAATATTTGAGACCCTATACATATAAATGTGTCCCCACTACCATTACTCATCTTTACCACTCAAGCCTCGCTCGTATTTAAGTTCTTCTATGAACAAAGGGAATATATATAGACATATCACCATCTCTCTCACTCTCTCTCCCCCTCTCACATTCATTGTTGAATGCTGATTTTGCCCCGAAGTTCTTTGCTCATCTTCCGGTTTAACCTCCATTGAACAACACAACGCACAGAGATTTCAAAAAAGAAAACAAAAGTTATTCTCATAAGTGGATAAGTCCTCTTAATCCACTCCAATATTTAAGGAATTCCCTCGCAAAGGCCTAATCTCTCTATAGATAAGAGAGAAATCCATCACTAAATCTCGGCTTAATCTTTCAACTTAGTCCCCCACTTACTCTCTCCCAACATCAACAGCACGTTGTTTGGCCGAATGGGTTCTCTTCAGTTCTGCTCTTTCTCTTGAACCCAACAACCAAATTAGCTTTGACTCATATTAGTTATAGCTGATACAGTCAATCAGTGTGTTTACAACCCTTTTTTTAACCACACTTATATATTCAGTTCTTAAACAGATCATGTACTGCTTGAGAGAATTAGAAGGCAAACATGCTCACGATCCTCTATTTGAAAAAATTATGAATAAACCTTCACGTGTATTTGTCCCTGGTCCAGTTATTGTTGGTGCTGGTCCTTCAGGCCTAGCCGTGGCAGCTTGTCTCAAAGAAAAAGGTGTCTTAAGTATGGTAGTAGAGAGATCTAGTTGCATAGCATCTTTGTGGCAGTTGAAGACTTATGACCGCCTACGCCTTCACTTACCAAAACAATTCTGTGAGCTTCCTCTCATGAGGTTCCCTAGTGAATTTCCAACTTACCCTACTAAGCAACAATTTCTTCATTATTTAGAGTCATATGCACAAAAGTTTGAGATTGGTCCCCGGTTCAATGAGACTGTGTCACAAGCTGAATATGATAAAGTTAATGGGTTTTGGCGCGTGAAGACTGTTGGGAAGAAGCTAGAGGAGACCGAGTATGTGTGCCGCTGGTTGGTGGTGGCGACCGGAGAGAATGCGGAGGCGGTGGTGCCAGAGATTGATGGAATGGGAGAATTTGGAGGGGACATAAAGCATACAAGTTATTACAAAAGTGGAAAAGAGTTTACAGGGAAAAAGGTTTTGGTGGTGGGGTGTGGAAACTCTGGAATGGAAGTTTGTTTGGATCTATGCGATTTTAGTGCTAAGCCTTCACTTGTTGTTAGAGATACAGTAAGTACTGCTCATCTTAATTAGTTAAGCATATTGTTCTCTCTTTTTTCTTAAAACTTTATAGCAAAAAAGAAAAAAGAAAAAAAAAACCCTTTGAAAGGTTAATCCTTAAGCCTTTGGTCTGTTCAAATCCAAATGTTCTGATGGGGAAAAAAAACCTCGTTTTGATGATATATAGAACAATAAGATATACAGGTTTTGTTTTTAAAAAATCAATATAAATATTCAAATCCCTGGTTTCGTATTATTTTCTCCCTTTCAGTCATTTTTCTTAATAAAAAATCCAAATATAAATAACGAATGGAAATGCTTGCAAAATGATCTGTTTTTATTTATTTATAAAATAAAACTCATTAAAAACTTTTTCTGTCCTGGCATGTATGATGTATTTCAGGCTCATTTCTATCATGGGAGTCTAATAACAATTTCAAAGTGGCCTGGTGTGCATAGTGACTTCAAGTTCCAACAGACGCTTTCTTCTCTCTGTTTTTTTATTTATTTATTTAAAAAATGACAAGGAAAAAAAATAGGGATATGTAATTTTATACATAAAAATAAAAATCCTTGATCTTTCACTTTCTTGGGATTCCCAAGCATGCGCATACAATGGTAAGAATTGTAAGGTTTTGCATGTATATCATAACAATACATCTCCCTTTTGTGTTCCTATAATTAATTTTTCTCTGTAAAGGCCTCTAGGCATATTCAGTCATGACCTCGAACGAATTAGCCCACATGTACACACACATCACTCGGGCAACTAGACGGGTCACACCAATATCATCAAACTTTTAGCTCTTTTTTGAGTCATTCTATAAGCTTTCTAAGTTGTAGAAGTAGTAACTTCTTGTCTTTTTCTTTTTTTATAATTTTTGTGGGAATGTAATTTGTTTTGATTGAAGGTGCATGTTCTACCTCGAGAGATGCTGGGCCAATCAACTTTCGGGTTGTCCATGTGGTTGCTCAAGTGGCTGCCTGTGCGCCTTGTCGATCGGTTCCTGCTGATAGTGTCGAGGCTAATGCTCGGTGATACGGCACGATTTGGATTGGACCGGCCGGAATTAGGTCCCATTGAACTCAAGAACTTGTCCGGGAAGACCCCGGTATTAGATGTTGGGACACTAGCCAAGATCAAAAGTGGAGACATTAAGGTACTTTCCCAATTATATCACGTATCATATAATGAATATATCACATCATCACTTTTCATTTTGCTCTCCCTGGCATCATATGTATGTTTGAAAGGATTCTACTGTGCCAAACAATCGTACCGTTTGCTTTTCTTGATTTCATACCTAGTGTCGCGTAATTCTAATTCCCTTTTTCTATTTTTTTAATTAGCTATATATGTAAAAAATAGATACGCTGTGTTCGGTGTGGAACTTAATACACTGTATATCCTAGCTAAAACTCCTATTTTTACTGTAGAATTCCTGAATTTTCCTTTGTTGTTTTAGATATGTCCAGAAATTAAGAAGCTAAAACGTCATACGGTAGAGTTTATTGAAGGGAAAACGGAGAATTTTGATGCTATTATCTTAGCAACAGGCTACAAAAGTAATGTGCCATCTTGGCTAAAGGTAACTTTTTCTTTTTCTTTATCTTTAGTTCTTCATAATTTCCTTTCTTCTCTAAGTTTCTTATTCTTAAGGATATGTTATTTTTGCACCAAGTTGATGATCAAAATGCTAAAGAAAAAGAGGACATGGGCTTTTTTTTTGTTTTTTAATTGTCAGGAAGGAGATATGTTCTCGGAAAAAGATGGTTTTCCTAGAAGACCATTTCCAAATGGATGGAAAGGGGAGTGTGGGCTATATGCAGTGGGGTTCACTAAACGTGGAATATTAGGCGCCTCAGTGGATGCTATAAGAATAGCTGAAGACATTGAACGATGCAGAAATGAAGAAGCTGCACCGTGTGATCGGTCAGTTTTGATGAAATCACCACCACCACCACCACCACCAAGTTTTTCTTGTCTTGAGTTCGATTTATAGAGAATATGTTGATTGAAGAATTATAGCCTATGAGAGGTTCTTCGGATGGTATATGCCAACAGACACAATACTGATCGATGGTGCCAAAGTTGATATGTATCCTCCAACTGAGGAAAAGAGGAAGAGAAAAGAAAAAAGGTTGCATAGCTAGGGAGAGAGTTTTGCAAGAGAACCCTTATCTTTCCAAGATGACACCAACCAGATTAACCCTTGTGAAGGAGGAATCTGAGAAGGTTGGTGGTGTTGTTTTGGGGGGGGACCTCAGATATATCGATCATGTACAGCTTGTACAATACAATTTTTCTCTAATTAGATATGACTTCTAGAGAGGGAAAAGAATGAGGAGGGCTATAGATTGTTTTGCATAGGTGAGATGATATGATTGTGCTTAACCTTTATTTTGCTTTTCCATGGGTGGGTTTGGGATGAGACTTGTTAACATTATTCTCAAGTTTTTCTATAATTTATGCTTCAATTTTTTTTTCCCTTTCCTATTAGGGTTTGTCTTGGGATGCATGTCATGGTGACTTTCGAGAGGAGGAATTGATGACTTCTAACTATGAAATCCTTACATATCATGACTCTCCATCTCTCTGTGTTTGGATTTTGAATTCCTTCCTTTCTTGAGGGCTAATCATCTGCCATTTTAGTGACTTGTAGTCGTCTTGATTCTCATTAGCAGCCAGGACCACCACCTTTCATCAGAACCTACATGTGTACGTTCACAACTCCTCAGAATACTATTAAATGAAAGAAATGCCAAGCCATTAATATTGCAGCATTCAAACTAACCTCAAATTTGCTCCCAACTATTTATTATTAATTCTCTAATAATAAAGTGGATGAGAGGCCTTTCTTTCTTCTTACGAATAGTTTGAAGCTTGCAAAAAGAAATTGTATATTAACATATGCCAATTCATATAGTAATTTTGTTTTTGAAAAAAAAAAAAAACTGTATATATATTCATATACCTGCATGCATGCTTCTAACAAAGAAGTAGAAGATCCATTTATATATGCTAAACTCTTTGTGCAAATTCATGTTTCCAGAAAATATGGAAGCACCATGAAAGATATGACCTTTCTTTTTCTGAGAAGTTAGTGGGTAACTTGAAATACGCAAGCAGATGTGATATTCTTCGAATCTTCCTAATGATGTAAAGCAACAATATGGCCATGGGTGCTCTTGAGAGCCATACAAGTAAAATGGATGGCTCAAAAAGCAAGCTAGGTATCGCAGTCATCAGTTTTCATCAACCTGAAAAGCAAAAATGGTTGTGATATGTAATCAGGTGGAACTGCAGGATATCTGACCCACGATAAAAAGTGAAACTATCTGAAGAAAAAGTGGCGAGCATAGGTTTCTTGACTAAGCTACATGCCATAAAATATGGCATTAGTAAGTAGAATGTCTGAGTCTCACAGAATATGACAGCTAGAGTTGGAAGCATATGCCTTCACCAATTACAATAAGCCTGGAAAAATCAACTCTACTTGTGCTTGTTAATTATTATTAATATTCATGTGCCTAAATACTTCAGGCAGGCTGTTAATGTCACATTTAAGAAGCTGATCTCAAATGTGAAATTTGGTTTATGAAAAACTGAAGTTATTGATAGAGAAAGAATTGAATCACCATCTGATAATTAATGAGATTGGGGGTTCGATGATTTCAATTATTTATTTATTTATTTATTTGTGGTGAAATCTTGGTTTAGAGAAGAAGATTTAGATATGGATCTATGGTTATGTTGCTATAATGAGATTGAAAGAAGTAGAGAGTATTTTCTGTAAAAGAGGGACACTTTTTGGAATAAAAATCACTACAAATTGAAAGTAACAACACCATATTAGTGTGTTTGGGAGTGTGGTTGCGGTTACTTTTTAAAATGTTTTTCACTCGGAAATGTATTAAAATAATATTTTTTTTATTTTAAAAATTATTGTTTACAGTAGCGCATCAAAATGATTTAAAAACACTAAAAAAATATTAATTTGAAACAAAGAAAAAATAAAAAAAATTTAAATTTTTTTAAAACACTTTTGATACATAAAGAACAAATAAGGCCTAATTAAATAAAAAGAAATTAATGGAAGTACTCATTTATAGATGGATTTATAACATATATTAAAGATGGGTTCGGCTTATAAGTTCTATTAGAATACTTATTAAAATTTATTCAATATTCCTAATTAATTTACGTGTTTCCTTCTTTTTATAATTTGTTATAAATATTATAGTTATTAGATTTGGTATAAGATTTAATCGAGTCAACAAATCAATCTAAATCATCTCAAAATAATATTATTTTAAATTTTAAAAAATTAAAACAGTCTAGATTAGATTTGACAAGGATAATTCAAATCCAATAAAAATGCTTGGGTTCACTTAGTTCAATTATTGATTATGTTTAATGATAAATCCAACTCGAATCAAGCTCTAAGTCAATGAGTTTTTGAATCAACCTGCTAAACCGAGTGATCATAATTATAATAAACACTCAAAAACATTGTTATATGCAATATCTTTACTTAATGTATTTGATTAATATCATTGATTTTTTTTTTAATTCCTAAGATCACTTGTTAGCCTTTTTTTTTTTGTCAAGGATGTAAATATATAAAGACTAAATTAAATTATGATTATTTACATTAATTAAAGATCTTCAAAACTTCATATAATTATGTGGATATTAATGTTATTAATTTACATATAACAATTTATGGACCGTATAGAAGAACAAAAAACCAACAAGTCCTCTTGTAAAGTCAAACAAATAGTTCAAATTTAATTGATAAATTACACAAACGGTCAAACTTCACACATTCAATTTATGGTCACGTATGATCGTTTCATCCATTTATACGTGTGGATGTGGCGTTCATCTAATTAATGAATATAATTTTAAGTGTGTATGTATATTTAGGAGTGTGGTTGTTTTTTTCTTTAAAGTGTTTTTTATTTATAAATATATTAAAATAATATTTTTTTTATTTTTTTAAAGATTATTTTTTATATCAGCGCATCAAAATGATTAAAAAACATTTAAAAAAAATATTAATTTTAAATAAAAAATTTTTTAATTTTTTTAAAAAACCTTTTAAATCAAAAAAAAAAAAACATGACATCAGAAAGTAGAATGAGAGGATTCTTGTACCCAAAATTATAATGCAAGAATTGGAAAGACCAATTTTACTCATTTTCATGCTATTCCTTCCTATTGTTTTATGGGATCAGTTTTCCTTGTGTATATTACGTAACCCTTTTTTTTTATTATTCTAAGGACTTGCACACCTCCCTTTTTTTATTTTTTTTTCCTAATATGATCTAATTAAGGAAAATAACATGTGGTTTTGAGAAAATTAGAGTAATTTACAAATCTATTATATATGGTCATCAAATTATGGGCCCCACACTGGTTAATACATATTTTTCTTTTTCAACACTTAAATCGATATATATGTTATCCATTAAATACCCAACAATTATTTTTCATGAATAAAAATAAATTATTTTATATGAAACAAATATTAAATTTAGTTTCCTAAATTTTATTTTTTTTACATATATACTTAACCAGGTACATAGAAACCAATAGGGTTTATCACCTATACTCTGCTCATGAAGAAACTTATCATCAAGTACCTAAAATCCAAGAAAGATCTAATTGTGGGAGAATACCATACAACTACACTATAAGGCCATTTGCTTGTTGATGTGAAGATCATCTCGTTATATATAATTTTTTGTAAGAAATTGTTTTGATCTTATATTATAAATGATTAATTGTATATTGTTGGCTTGCCAAATCTTTTATATTGTAAACTTGATTTATTACCTGTTAAATATTTGGGCTTACCATAAGGTGCCAATCTGAACAAATTTTCTGCATAGAAGCCAGTCATCTCAAGGATTAGAATGAGACTTGAGGCATGAAAGGGTAATTAATTGCTCTCTTTAAGGGCCAGGTTTGTTTGATTAAGAATATTCTAGCCTTCTCCATATACTATATTTCCTTATTTAAAATGCCAAGGGTGTGGCAAAGCTTATTATGGCTATGGAGTGCAGGTTTCTCTGGTTAGGAAATTTTAATAAGCAAAAAGTTCATAAACTTGCTTGAGATATGGCGGTGAGAGAAAAAAGGGGAGGAGGGCTAGGAATAAGGTGAAAAACAAAGCCCTTTTTGTTTAAATGGCTTTGGAGATTGGGGTATGGAAATCAAGATGGCTGGGAAGATTTCATTAACAACTAAGTACAAACCATGTGTTCAGAATGGTGTGTCTTCGTTTAAAAGGGCTTCTATCTTCTTTTAGCCTGTTTACAAGTATAGTTGTGATTGTTTTTCAAAGTGTTTTTTGTATTAAAATGTATTAAAATAATTTTTTTTTATTTTTTAAAAATAATTTTTAAGATCAGCGCATCAAAACGATTCAAAACATACAAATTTTTTTAATTTTTAGCAAAAAAAAATTAAATTTTTTAAAAACGCGGGTACAACCACGTTTCCAAACACTCACTTCAGGTATTTTCTCCATTATTCACTCTGGCAATCAATCATTTTTATCTTGAAAGATAGCTTTAGATTTAAAGTAGGGATGGGTAATAGAATTCAGTTTTGGAATGATATTTGAGTTGGTGACAAATCTTTTTCTGAACTCTATCCCTGATTATATCAACTATCAGCTTAACAACTCAGAACTATCAACAGTATAGCTAGGGTTTTAGGATGATGATAATTGTTGTCATTAGAACTTGATATGGAATCAATGATTTATAAACAACGGAAATGAGCACCTTCATTGTATGATGAATGCCATTAACCTCACAAATATAAAGAAGATAGAAAAATATAGACTTTGGATGGTAAAGGCCATTACACATTTAAGTTGTGTTCTACTATCCTTGATAGACTCTTTTATACGAGTTCGAAGGCATTTACAATGCAATCATTTGGAAAAGTGTTTATCCTCCAAACATGAAATTTCTACTAGCTAGTTATCACTCGCTCCTTTTTGGTCAAAAGAAGAATTATCATGATGTACGAAGATATATGTCAATTTTGTATTTATTGGTCAGAAACTAAAACCCATCCTTTTTCATTGTCCGATCGATGTCTTGGAAATTTTCGGATAGAATAGGTAGCTGGTGGGATTTCATGGTTGCATACCTCATTCATTCATGTCATGATTTATTTCATCAGTGGCAAGGATTGATTCAAGAAAAGTTTCAGCGAAATGTTTGGCAATGACTATTCTATGGAATAGTATGAATTATGTGGCACACTAGGAACAAATTCATATCTGATGCAATTATCCCGGATTGAGAATATGTATTTTATTTATTTATTTATTTATTTATTTCATACTTCTGCATCTTTGATTCATTTCTATCTACTAGATGAACAACTTCATGTGATTCTTTGTTATATATATGTGGCTTCAAACATTTGATCAGATTTATACTGTAAAATCTATCATAAAAAGGATAAAACGAAATTTAGAAAAGAGAAAGGATTGTCCATCACTGTGCATGCAGTCAAAGACTCGTTCATTGAATCTACTGATGAATCGGAAAGAACGTTTGTACAGAATCGAAGAAGAAATCCTGAAAAGATTTGATGGAAACAGTTGATTTCACCGACCCCATATTTTTTGCTCCCATTATCCAAGATTAATGGAGGAATGGAAACAGTTTCAATCCCCCATCACTGTAGCTCAATATTTAACATGCTAATTTATTTATTATGCTTTCTTGGTACTGTTGTTACGTAAAGGAGTGTGCAAAGTCAATATGGTGCCATGTTTTTTTCTCCCTTTTTTCTTTTTTTCTTAAATTGTTATAATGAGTTATGAGTAGCTAGCTAGGCTGTGTAAGAGGACTCATTCTCATTATTCTTTACCTTTTTCTCCATCCATGGGCGTGTAAAAAGAAAAATTGAAAGTGTGAATTATGAAAAAGGTTAATTAATTAATAGCAATCTCGACTTTTGAATATAGTCAACAGATCATAATTTTGCTTGTATCTTAGTTAAGGCTATACGAATTGCTTTCTCAAAAGCAAAACTAATAAATTAATCACGTAACATTCACACAAAAACTTCTCATGAGTGTATTTTTTTAGTAAAAACTCTTGTGATGCGGCGCCTAAAAACTTAAGCTATTAGATGAGGTTTCAGGATATTATTTATATTATTCTCTAACATACCTTTTCAAGTGAAAGTACTTTGAGCTTGAAACTTACACAAACACAAATTACTCTGTGCTTACACTACAAGATTTCACAGTTTTACCGACGGAAAAATTCCGTCGGTGTGTGATTAGAAGTTCGTCGATGATTTTTTTACCGACGTCATCACAATCCGTCGGCTTTCCTCTCATCGGTGATTCCCGCTTCCGTCGCTATATCGGTCGGAAAAACAAAAAAACCATTTGCCGATGGTTTTACAGACGGAATTTGCGCGCCAAAAAAAAAAGATTCCCACTTGAAATATACCGACGGATTTGTATTCCGTCAATGATATTGTGATTTACCGACGGAACATAACCGTTGGTTAATCTATCGGTGAGTGTATGAAATATCGATCGAATATATCCGTCTGTATATTCGTCGGTACGTGTGGCAGCTACTGCTAAATGCCGACGGATTAATTTCATCGGTAATTATGTCGGTGAGAGTTTAAAATACCGACCGAATATATCCATCTGTATATTGGTCAATACGTGTGGCAGCTACTGCTAAATGCCGACGGATTAATTCCGTCGGTAAGTCTGTCGGTGAGTGTTTAAAATACCGACCGAATTAATTCGTCGGTAAAATCCTTGGTAGTAGTTTTTTTCTGTATTTGTTTTTAAAAAATTATTTAGGATATGTAATATAAAACTATATAAATTAATTGTAATACAAACCAATTATGCAAATAAAATTTGTATTAAACATAAAAAGAAAAAAACAAAGTTAAATAATATTCATTACAAACTGAATATGTTTCAAGAAAAATATTAAATGAAGTTTTAAAGGTAAATAATGTTTATTACAAATTAATATAAAGGTGGAGCTAGAGGAGGAGGAGGAGATCCTGGAGGAGGCTGGTGGTTAAACGGCCAAAAAAGATTAGGCGCACATGTTCCACTATTTGTCATGTTCATAATCATTTCGCGAAGCTGTTCATAAGCCCTTTTTTGTTGTTCATAAGCCACTTTTTGTTGTTCATAAGCTGCTTTTTGTTGTTCATAAACTGCGTTTTGTTGTACTTGAGATGCTTTGATTTACTCAGACTCCGCTCTTTGTTGTGCATGAGACGCTTTGAGTTGTGCGTACTCCGCTAATAGGTTATCGTATTTCTCGGTGACCTGAGCCGTGTGTTGCTGCAAGGCCACGAACTCCCTAGATTGAGAGCTCGATATTGATTGGGAGCTCCCAACGCTTGAAACACTACGGGTCGACCGCAAGTTGTCGGCCGTAGTGTTGGAGAGCCCGTAAACCCGATTTTTATCGAGTCCACTTGACGAGCCAACCTTCATCCACAAATCTGGATCGAATTCCGGATGGGTCAAAATATCGTCCCCGTATCTTCCCCTCAACCGATTATTATAGGTCTCCTGAAAATTAAAAAAAAAAAGTAATCATCATATTCAATACAATAAACATAATAACTTACAAAATAAAATGGTTGAACAAACATACCATGAAATGTTGAGCACAGTTATCAACAAACTATTGCATCCCCTTCTGGCGGTCTTGACTCCGCACGTGCGTCTCCACAAACAGCTCCATCAGGTTCAACTCACGTCCAAGAAACGCAGCCTATAATGAAAAAAGATATATTAACAACAACTAAATTTAATGATATATTTCATTTAAATTAATCTTACCATCCGTTTCGCATGTGCAGCAAACGGAACGGAGCCGCCAGTGTGCGTTGTTACCCCGCCATGAATTGGCCGATTCCAGTTGCCAGCACCGGACTGTGAGCGTCGTGTGAACCGCTCAGACGTCACGTGCTCAAGATAGTGCGGCCATGTATCTTCCGGGATGTATATCGGTTTGAAATCCCTTCAAACCGCAACATCGTTCCAGCCTTGAAAATCCCTATCCCTTGTGGGTTTTTTTTGCCTTTTTTTGTGCTTCATACCAAAAATCACGCAACCTACTTCACGCAACCAAAAATTACATTTCGAAACATAAATTTTTGTCTAAAAAAAATCTTGTATTGTTTTCGATCTTACC
>Ga0325414_1006783_pt1 | contig 12169 bp, 2 predicted proteins | sample PopdelMetagenome_8_FD_206183 | JGI IMG/M metagenome (GOLD analysis project Ga0325414, IMG submission 206183) | Populus deltoides microbial communities from Bellville, Georgia, United States - Leaf-PdKOR-R3 | ecosystem: Host-associated > Plants > Phyllosphere > Phylloplane/Leaf | place: USA... | reverse complement strand
CGATTTCACTGTTCTATAAACAGTAAATCAATTAACTTTTTTTTTCTTTCAATCATACCCCTCTATAGTCTAATTAAAAAAAAATCAAGTTTGAAATTATGAAAAATTACAAGTTTTAAAGCTAGAGGACCAACCTGTAAAACACAGAGAAAACATATGGCAAACCATACATTAGTAACTATTTTTATTTTATTTTGAAAGTTTATTTTTTATGTTTTTCAGTCTCTAAGCTAAAAAAAAAAGAGAAACTTGCTTGAAAATAGCGAGAAGAAAAAAGTGATTGATTAACACTGATTTTAACCATAAAAGAAATCGATCTTGATGTCAAATGATTCCATTTGATTAAAAAAGTTTTATTGTGGTGTTTTTTGGCATTCATATTGCCTTAAATGATAGATTTGAAGTTGAAAAGTTTTATCAATTCAGGTTGATTTTTCTCTTGTTAGCCTATTTATGGGTTATTTAATACCATAAATAGGTTTATTTAAGTTTGTAAGATGTAAATAACGATTGAAAAATAAAATTTTAGGTCCAAAAATCATCTCCTTTTATTTTTTAATCACCTTGTGGTGGTTAGATTATGGGAAGAAGACGATAGGCCATCTGTAGCAGCAAACAACCTGTCATTTATTTATTTTTTTCTCAAAAAATAGAATAGGTAATAGACGATAGGCCATCTGTAGCAGCAAACAACCTGTCATTTATTTATTTTTTTCTCAAAAAATAGAATGGGTAATGACAAGTTGTCCGTCTCTTATGAAAATAAAAAAATTTACTAACCCAAGACCCATGCATTTAGGCTTTTTTCTAATATGACTAGTTATGTTAAGCCACTCAAGTCCACACGTCTAAGCTTCTTTTTACTAGCCTTTTGGGTTTTTGTGGCTCTTATTTTTTTTTAATTACATTATTTAATATTAGGATTTTATTGAATTTTATTTTTTAATATTAAGTTGATTATAAATGATTTTTTATTTGTTTTGTTAATCATATAATAAAATATAAAAATTAATTTAAATTAGTAAAATTTATAACTCGGTTCGTGAGTTTAACAAATTTACGCAGAATATCAAAACCCAAATATGTTGCAAAATGGGACTTTATATCTAGGAGGCTGGGAAGCTAAATAGAACTAGCTTTGGCGCCAAATTGAATCGAACATATAATTAGTCAACAGAGCAGAAATAATTATCTATAGATAGCTGCAAGCTAGCATTCTTTGTGGTCAAGCAATGATGGAGTGAAAATGTGGCATACGCAGTGATTGGCGAGAAATATTTTGAGCAGCCATGGATGATGATATATGTACATCCCCAAGAAAACTTACAAGACAAGGAAACGTCTGTGCACAGAAGAAGCTTCAATTTGCATTAAAGAATCTGATATAGCTTGCACGTCTTCATTTCTAGATAGCAATATTGGATTGATGGATCATTCCAACATTTATCATATGTACAGAAACCAATTGGCTTGCATTTTATCCCGATAGAAAGAAAAAATTCATTGTAACGAATCTAAAAATTAATAACTCAGATAATCATTAATAAAATTATTAATTCATGTCCATTATTTTCTCCACACATAGAAGTACAACTTAAGCATCAGAAAGAACTGGTTTTACAAGAACTACTCACTTCTATGTGAAGTTTTTTCATGATTTTATTAATAGATTAATTAAGAATAAATGATTTGACAATAAATTGTGTCAATTGCTCTTGGAAACCAATGAAGTAGAGTCCCGAGTTTATTAAATGATTTGTCAATAAATTGTGTCAATTGCTCTTGGAAACCAATGAAGTACAGTCCCGAGTTTATCTTTTGGTTTGGTTGTTTAAATAGAGAACCTGTTTGAGAGTGTAATTATTTTTCAAAATGTTTTTCGTGCTGAAATGTATTAAAATAATATTTTTTTTAAAAAAATTATTTTTGAAATCAACGCATCAAAACGATCCAAAACATACAAAAAAATTAATTTTTTTTTAAAAAATTAAATTTTTATAAAACGTGGTTTGTACCGCGTTCCCAAATGATACCTTAATATTACCATCAACTAGAGGAACAAATTTCCTTCCATGGTCTTTGCTATATGAATAAGTCTAACGGGACAAGGTTTTCTTTACAAAATGAGAAGGAACTCTACACATTTTGATATTGCTTAACAATTCATTTTGAAGGCTCTTTTAATTTTCTAAAAATAGTGAAAAACATATTATCAAAATACTTCTCGATGAGGTTCACGGATAACTCTAAAAAGATCAAGTTTTTTCCAAGATTATTCTATGGACTCAAGGTTATGGACGATGGACACGAACACTCGCAAAATAAGTTCCTTACTGGACTAAATGAAGCATTAGAAGTTGTGTTATATATATATATATATATATATATATATATATATAACCTAAGATGATTCCGAAAAATATGATAATGGGGAAAAATATAATGAGGTTAAAGATCAAACTAACTTACATTGGGTTCAAGGCAATATATTTATATAGTTCTTAGAAGGTGTTTGAAAGTATAATTACAGTTACTTTTCAAAGTGTTTTTCACTAAAAAATATATTAAAAATATTATTTTTGACATCAGCACATTAAAATAATTTGAAAATATAAAAAAATACTAATTTAAATAAAAATTTTAATTTTTTTAAAAAACATTTTTAAATTTTAAAATATAAAAACAAACAAGTCATTAAAATATATACGTAATAACGTGGCTAATGTGATTGCCACCTGCAACTGTGGATTATTTAAAGACACAAGCCTAAAGTGACACGAGGCTCTACAAAAACTGTCTGACTTCTGGATTTTGTGAGCTATATAATGTTGATGAAGATCATAAGACCAAACTCTAGTGAAGAGTAGATCATATTTGACCATGGATAGATGAACAATTGATATCAGGGTATGTTTGACCAAAGTCCCAACATGCTTTCCACTCAAGAAGCTTTATAATACATTGAAGTTAATTTCAAGCTTGTGTACTTCATGAATCTTACCTAGTTCTGTGCTATGACTTAGGTTGTCTAATATCTAGATCATAGATCAAGACTCATCACTCATCTATTAATTACTTAAAAAATTAAACACCCGGTGAATTGTGGTTTTCAATAAATTCAAATATTTCAAAATCCAATTTCTAATTGGCCTTGCAACAAATGAACTCTATCTACTCTTATAAAATTAAAAAAAAAAAATTAAGAGGTGTAGCTTAGTTCAGGTTTTGGGTTTGTTAATTTCTTAGAAATAATCAGCTAGAAATCTCAGGGTCATTAGAGATTTATATTGTCGTTAACTTCAGGACCTGTAAGATTAGTCAAGGTGCATGCAAGCTAACTGAACTTCCATATTAATTAAAAAAAAAAGGAAAGAAAACAAAAAACCATACTATATATATATAAAATTCTAGCTAATTAATAACATGCCAGAAGCATTCCATCAACCCCCGTTTAGTCTGAGGTGTTATTGCTGGAAGGTGCAGGGTCAAATACCTTCGCTTTCTGTTTTAATTCTGCGTTTTTTTTAACATGGGGCTATTCATCTGAGTAAAATCAGTTCATTCCAAGTGGCAGAAGATTTTAATGCAATTCCAGAATGCTTGCCCATGGCCATCAATCATGGTTACAGTACCGATCATCACCAATCACCACCTACATTTTTCATGTTTGATTGCTACAGCCCAACCTATTCCTTTGAAGATTCAACCTTTACTGCCTCACTCATATTCTGTGAACAAAAAAACACCACCGGCGTTTTTATCATGTCACTTCAACAGCTAGTCTGCAGATTACTTGAAGAACACATGTATATCAAGATATGAAGTCTTATGGGTCGGTACATTCAAAGTTCACAACAAAAACATAATACAGTTTTAATTGTACTAAATGTCAATAAATAAAAAATTAGTTTTTTTTTTTTTTTTGCGTTCTACTTTTCTTTTGAATATCTTTGAGACACCATGAACCAGTAAACAAAACCTAGTGAAGAAAGATAAAACGGGGACATAAATGACAACCCCAGCAGGAAATCCAAGGATACGGAAAGGAAAGCAACAATTCTGGAAGGTCGACTGCTTAAGATATTCTATCATATTTCCAGGCTCACACCCACATCACTCTACTACAAACTTTGCACTTAATTTTACTTAATGGAGTTCAGTACAAAATCATTCTAAGAAAGTCATTAATGTTTTTTTTTCAATAAAAAAGCTTAATTTACTCACATTTGATCCCGAAATCATTTTGCTATAGTTCTGTCACTTGGCTTAGACAACTCATCTACATGACTTTTTTTTGCACCTTCATGGGAAGCTTTTTTCTTGTAGACTTTCATTTTATTTTGATTCAAGACGATAATCAACTTGAAGACCAAATTTGCTAACCAGTAACTTGTCAAGGCTGAAATGTCCATATGATTCATTGCATACATGTCTTTATCCACTAAATAAGATATTTTTTTTAAAATTAAGGTGGGTGCCTGGATCAGCTTGCGCATACCTCGACTAATCTCACGTGTTTTGAAGGTAACGATCATGTAAGCCTCCAGTAACCATGAGATTTGTGGGACTCGAACTGATTATTTTTTAGAACAGATTTAGGATCTGACTAGTTAAGTTACACTTCTCAAAGTTAAATAAAACATTTTAAATCGTTAGGTTATGCAGTCTACCTAATATATTTGTGTTTGAGTTAATCACTCCTTTTGCTAGTAAAACCTAGCACATGTGAATGTGATCTATTTTATCTCTTGCACTAAAGATTCACCTTTAGCTAGCTAGGACACGCCTCGTGACGAAGAGTGAATGCTTCAAATCCCAACGCAAACACAAACCTTTCTTCTCAAGCAAGCATGTCGTCCAAGGTTTTTATTACGCCATTGGGTCCCCTATGCTATCGACAATATCTCACAGCTTCGGTCCATATTTATGCTTTGCGAACTGTCGGTGATGGCATGGACGGCTTGGTTGCTTGCTGCTAGTCTATATATATATATATATTTTGGATTCGAGAAACCTCACCTCCCCAGAAAACGCACTTTATGGGCCCAGATGAGGGAGTAAAATCCCGGCTGTCCCAGGCTCTTACAAGAGGTGCACGACCTGACTCGAACTCGAGACCTGCTGTGCAGATCTCAAATTTTTTACCATCACACTACGCCTCTTGGATACTTCATGATTAAAGAGGGAGCTCATAATAACAAACAATGTACATGATCATGTTTCTAATTAAGTACTGGGATGCTTGTTCAAGATATATTATTTAATTATAGGCATTATTTAGTTACTCAAAAGACACTAATTTCTTATTCAAGATATATAGTGAGATTCTTGTTCTACTACATTAATATTCAATTATAGGCATTATCTAGTGATCACCTAACACACGAGATGTCAAGTAAGAGGCACGATCTTGACCATGGATAGATCTAATAATGGAGGGAATATAATGTATAGTGAAAAAAAGAAACCAGGGTTTCATGAATCTTCAAATTGTAGTTAAATCGTAAAGAAAACTTTGATTTGATAAGTTTTTAAATTAAACTATCAAATTAATTATTTTTTTTTCCAGAAAGCTCATTTCACTCATCTGAACTTTTTGAATTTGAATCTGTCAATCTATAAATATATATGTTAGATGTTAATGATGGTCCCTTTTATTTGTAAAAGACTTGATCTCTAGTTAACACCTAAATTTAAATATAGTGGCTCATTATTAAAATAAGAATAAATTTTTAAATTTTTAAAGTTCTTACAAATACCTATATTATATGATAGATTGACAATATAGACGTTGTCATTGATCTTTCTTAGTATGTTGTAAAATCCATACTTCTTTTACTATAACTTTCAATATATCTCGAGTTGAAATCTCATCTTATATAAAACACATTATTATCATATTAATAAAAGGAGGTTCAAATAAAAAAAATTTCAACAAGTTCAGTCACTTTCATCGTGATTATGAACATGACATAGAAGAGTATTATAAACTAAAAAAAAAGATAAAAAGATTGATTTTCGAATGAAACTTTTAAAAATTTATAAAGGATAAAATATAATATGAACGCATGAGCAATAATCCTTGTGATTGACTACCTAGGATAAGATAAATCTTAAAATTGTATCTCCATTGTATTTTGGATTTTTTTCAAAAAAATAAAATATAATATAATAGTAATAGTAATAGTAATAATATATATATATATATATATATATATATATATATATATATATATATATATATATATATATATATAGTGTATTTCCACGTCTCCAAAATGAAATGTCTCCGTAAAATTTCCATGGAAAAGTCTCATGGCAAAGTCTTCATTAATTTCTAGGTCCTCTGACCAATTGTCTCCAGGTCACCGACAAATTATCTGTAGGTCCCATGAACAATTGCCTCCAAAGGATCACAAATCCTTTCTAAAAAAAACCTCAGCCCAACTCGCCATGGAGTTCTCTTCACCTCGCCGAGGTGGAGCTCACCCTTACATGGGCGAGGTTGTCTTTCGACCTGGGCTGACCCAAGCATTCCACCTGGATCGACTCCATCTATTGATAATAATTTTTTTTATATTAATATTTTTTATATATTTTTTTAATTTATTTTAATAAAATTATTTTAATCTCATAACTCATATAACAAACTTCACGAGTCCACCGCACCAACTCGACCTGCCAAGAATATTTTTTCATACCACCTACGTGCTACATGTCACCATCACCTGACAACATCACATACACTAATGTGCTAGTGCTACCTCTATTATTACCTAACAAAGTGTGTTACCTACAAAGTAAGTTATACTACCCACCACGTGTAATTGACGATCTTTCTTTTCACTTTCTCTAAAAGAAATTCAATCCAACCAAGGTAAGAGAGGATTTTTGAACACTTGGCTCAACACAGGAGAACTCAGGATTGACACTCGAAACACTCTTCTTTACGCATCTCTAGTACACAAATAACACATTTAACAAGAGAGAACACCCAAATCTTTCTTTGCACACCAAAAAACACTATTTTCATGCTAAACATTAAAATGTTTCTCTTTCCACGAGAGACTTGTTTTACAGGATCAACACAGGTCAAAACTTGTCCGCTAAAAAAAATTCATTTCCGTGTTAAGTTTTTTCACAACTTTATCGGTCCATATCATGAGTAAGTCCTTATAATACAATTGGTGTGGTCCATATCAATGTCACGTGGGTAATTATAGGTTTGTTGGTCAAAATTATTATTATTTAGAACCAAATTTAGGAGAGGGGACAAAAAAGAAACATAAAGTAAGTGAAGCACTTCCGTGTAATGTTTTATTTCTAATATATAACATCTATTAATATTTAAAACCCATCTATTACTTTTTTTTTTGGATTCAAGGAAACCTCATCCCCCAGAAAATGTATTTTGTGGGCTTAAGTGAGGGAGTAAAACCCCGGCTGTACTTTAAAACCCCGGCTGTCCCAGGTTCTTACAAGAAGTGCATACCTTGACTCGAACTCGAAAACTGCTGTGCAGATCTTAAACCCTTTATCATCACTTAATTATTAATTTACACATCTTGTTTGTTAAACGGGTGCTCGAGAAGCAATATTATGTATGTTTTATGGTTTTCTTTTGTAGGTTTCGATCATATTTCATATTCTTGAATAATAGTATGGTAGAAGGGAACAAAGAATTAGAAATTAATTTGGTAAGGTAATTATGTCTCAATATAATAATGGAAGATTCCGGGCATATGCATGGCTGATCATAAATTTAATATTCCACTATTAATTAGTAGTAGGTTGCAACAAATCAATTAATAAGATTATTCTTTTTTTTCTCTTTTGGGTATGCTGTGGAATCTTTGATAAAAATATTTGCATTACGTTACTCTTTTTGTCCGTACTATGATGACCAGCAACACTCCTTAATTGCCTATATATGCTTTCTCGTGGAGGTCTACCTTTAACTTAATTTTCCTTTACCCTTTTTTTTTCTTTAATTATGGCTTATGATATCTAGTTTAGCCACTTAGTTTAATAATGTGAAAAATAAGCATATGGGCCAGCATGGTCTGCATTGTGGACCAATAATTCATCATATCGTCCCTACAATCATCACTCTCAGGGCACACCTCCTCTGAACTTGGTTGCTGAGACGGAGAGCCCCGAACACCGATAAGGGGACGACTTGGAAGCATTCGAAGTAATTTCGATAGTTTAGAGAAAAGGATTATGAATAATGGAGCCTACTCAAATATAACTCCAACAATCAAGAATTAGAGATAAATCTTTCTTATTCTTAGTCAATATCTTATGATGGAATTCTTTTTTTCATAATGAATTTAATAATATATTGGGTAAATATTAAAAAATCAATTCAATCTAAAAATTTAAGTTGTTTGGTAAGGTTCTAAGATATGATTTATATTATTCTCTAACACATACTTTTAAGTGAAAATCTTTTGACTTTAAATCTAGTGCATGCTTATATTATTAGATTGAGATAGTTTTTGACATGGTATCAGAGTTTTAATGACCAAATGATTACGAATTCGAATCTCATCATTCTTATTTATTTGATAAAAAGTAAGTATAAGGTAGTGTGAGTTTATGCAAGTTTCAAGTTTATAGAGCTTTTACTTGATGGGGTATGTTAGAAAATAATATAAATCATATCCTAAAATTTCATTAATTTAACAACTTAAATTTTTAGATTGAATTGATTATTTGACTGTAAATAACAACAACTCGAGTTATCATAAAATTAAAGGTGCCACCCTAAATTTGAAGGTTTGAGGTATATAAACTCCATGGTATCGTAACTATATACAATAGTAAAATTGATGTAATTCTAAAATTATTCTATGATTAAATTATTTATGTGTCAATTAATACATTTATATAGTGAACAATAATATTTTATCATCCAATAAAAAATTTAAACATATATTGGGTCTCTCTTGTCATATATAGATAAACAAGAAAATAAAAATAAAACATTGATACTAGTCTTGGAAAAAGAGAAAATATGAGAAGTATTTTTAACTAAAAACTTGAAATCACAATTTCTTAGCATAGGTTAGTTTAAGAAGTATATTAAATATTTCTTTGTGAGACATAAAAGTAAAAAACTAAGAAAATCATCTCTTATTCTTGATTAATCAACATCAAGATCCTTGAAATTGTTTGAAAGTTTATGATAATATAGAATGTGAATTATGTATTGTTTGAATTCTTATTATTTTTTAATTAAACCATTTTCTTAGTAAAATTACAAGATCAAGTAATACAATAGTATTTATCTCAACAATTAAGAGTAATTAACAATTTAAGTTTGATATATTTTATATTTTTTCAAAAAAAATATTTTAGTTTTAGAAAAATTTTAAATTTGATTTTAATCAATAAAAAAAAATTAAGCATTGATTGCATGATGGAAAAAGATTCTATACAAATTATCTAAATCTTGGTTTAAGTATTTTTCATGAATATACATTTATTATTATTGCTATTTAAACATGGCACAAATAATACAAACAAACGTAATTATTACACGCACACAGACTAAAAAGAAACACACTTTTATTATATAAATGATATAATTATAATTTTATTTAATTTTTTTTGTAGCGGTGATAAATCTATAATTTTTAATTTTTTTAACACATTTTTATTGTGGAAATGGCACAACTAAATTTTTCTCTAATTTTTTCACAGTAACGTGTAATATAGCGGTGGAAAATATGTAATTTTTGGTTTTTTTTTTTTACTTTTAATATAGAATTGGCACCATTGAATTTTTCTCCAAAATTTTCACCATAGATGAAAAATCTGTAATTCTTGATTTTTTTAAACAAACTTTAAATGTAAAAATGGTATAATTAAAATTTTCTCCATTCTTTTCACTGTAGCGAGTACTATTTCAATGTAATTTTTGGGTTTTTTTATTTAAAAAAGTTTTTCTTATATTTTATTCTCTTAATATATGATATTTTTATCATTCTACACTTTACATATTTATTATTATTTTTTATCTTTAATTTTTTGTAATATTTTGGAACATATATCAATTTATTTAATTAAATATATGCATACGCTTTGTTATTTATATTTTTTTTTGTAAAAAAACATATTTGAAAAGTTTGTTTTTTATTATGTTAATGTTAATTTTTTATTGTAAAAAATATTATTCAACCTGAAGAATGTGTTAAATAACTAATAATAACTATAACAACAAAAAATAAAAATGAGAGATTATGATGATATAATCAAATCGTTAAATAATTAATTACATCCAAATAATAATTAAAAAAAACAAAATGAACCCTGCTAAGACACACCCAACCAAGCAACACATGCCTAAACAAGTGTTCCCTTTGCATAGAGCTTGTGCTATCACTATTTTATTTTAAAATATATTAAAATATTTTTTTTAATTTTTGATATTAAAATAATTAAAAAAATAAAAATAATATTAATATAATTTTTTTTATATCAAAATCACTTTTATATATATATATATATATATATATATATATATGACAAACAACTCCTAGTATGATTCTTACCGAGCATTGAACGCATGAATTTTTATCCTGCTGTAAAGGAACTAATTAGACGACGTTAAAGGGTGATATTGGCAAGTAGACTGTGCAACTGACGTCATCCTTTCACCTCAACAGTAATCCACCAATTATGACGACGTTAAATGATAAAAATAATTATGATACCCTTTTTTTTTTTTTTTTTGAGATTACACTCTTTGGCTTTATTTAGAATTACAATCCAATCATATATTTTAAAATTCTTAAATATTTTTTAGCCTGATATTTTTGAATTATTTAAATGTAATGATATTAAAAATAAAAAAATATTATTTTAATAGATTTTCAAATAAAAAAACACTTTAAAAATAATTTATATCTAAAACTCCCACTAAAATCTACTTTATAATTAATCTCTACAAACCACATACAGGGCTCAATGAATCTTCAATAAAAAAAATTCCCAGTCACCTCATCTAAAATATAAAAGCTCGTGTGTCTCAAAGAATTTACAACCTCGTCACTTTCCATGTAAATCAAAAATAAAAAGCATGAACCCTCTTAGCATTTGAGCAATATTTCTTCCTTGTGAACAATGAACAGCAATTTTTCTTTTTTTCAATATGTAATTTTGGATGCTAGATGGATGCTTAATCATGATGCTTAATCTGTTAATTAGAGACCGCAAATTAGATCGATGTGCATGAAGCAAATTAATCAATTAGAAACCTCTTTGTGATATAATCTCCATTATTAGATTCCTGATCAAGATATTAATGGTGTTTCTACTTGTGCCAAACCATGAATTGGGTTTGGAGAATAATTTGGAGACCTAGCTGGGTGTTCAAACTTTTGACCCCCAAAGTGCTTCAAGCTAGGTAAAATGAGACAAATTTCAACTTTCTGCGATAGTTCGCTCCTCGTCAGTCCATATTTTAGTATTATACAATCACCAATAAATCCTATAAAAAATGAGTTGATAGGAATCCATTTTTTACACTACAAATCACCTTTTATATATATATATATATATATATATATATATATATATATATATCCAGAAACAGCCAATCCCAATTGAGGGTAGCTTAATTAACAACCTCCAATTGGACCCATCGGATCCCAATACACACCATGATACCAATAATGTGTCAAAACTTGAAAATAATATATAGAAATTACATTGCACAAAGTCAAATTAATAAGCAAGTTGTCCCTCTTTTGTGGTCCTTTGTTTTTTTTCCAATTAATGTTGGTATCCGGGCTAGTTTGCGTGCACCTTAACTAATCTCACGGGCCTTGAAGTTAATAACCATGTAAATCTCCAGCGACTTTAAAGTTTTTGACACTCGAACTGGTAACCTTTGAGAAACAAACTCAGGGTCTAATCAGTTGAGTTACACGCCTTAAAATTATATGGTAATTTGTTTGCCCTCACATGTTGTAATGTAAGCTTCACTCATGTTCTCTTAATATCACATGAAAGACAGCAAAGATGCTATGTGTAATACAAAATCTTGGTAAGATAACATACAGAACATAAGTTAAGACATTGCAATTCATTCATTAAACAAAGCAAGCTAATGGCCCCTTCATTATTCGAGGTTATATTAACATATAATATAATAACTTTT
>Ga0325414_1006781_pt1 | contig 12169 bp, 5 predicted proteins | sample PopdelMetagenome_8_FD_206183 | JGI IMG/M metagenome (GOLD analysis project Ga0325414, IMG submission 206183) | Populus deltoides microbial communities from Bellville, Georgia, United States - Leaf-PdKOR-R3 | ecosystem: Host-associated > Plants > Phyllosphere > Phylloplane/Leaf | place: USA... | reverse complement strand
TCCTAATTGTTTTCCAAAATAATCATTTTAAAAAAATAACTTATCAAAACCATAAATGGCAATTTTAGTTAAAATATGAAAAATAAATATTTTGATATTTCTTACACGAATGTATTAGAAAAAAAAAAGAATGATATACTATACATGCACTATATTAAAAAAAAATTTGAAATTATTTTTTTTAGCTAATTATATGATTATAAAAAAGTATTCACAAACAGAACAATAAATAAAATCATGAACTAAAAATATGTGTCGTTTTTCAAAAGTATCTTTTATTATTCAGCAATATTTCTTGTTCTTTTATCAAATTTGTTTTTTTTTTTTTGTAAGAGCCATAATCCACTTAATAAGAAATTCAAAAAACATTATTTGTAGCAACTATAATAACCTGAACTTTATTTTCATGATGGAAATAAAAATTTCATGGAAATTCACATAAAATAATTAACACAATGATTATTAACATCATAAAAGGCAAGAATCTCCTTTGAAAAATCAATATTTAATTGATTGATATCTAATAAAATAATATCTCAAATATAATTTTGATCAAACTTAAAAAAAATTAAAAAATCATGAAGAGCTATATATATATAAAAAAAAAGAGTGTTTGCTAATATTATAAAAAATTGTCATAATGTCATCCAAAAACAAATTTCAAAACTAAATGGTATTTAATGGAATAATTTTTAAAAATAAATGGTTGACCTGGGGGTTGTTTAATAATTTTAAAAAATTAAATATTATTAAAAAACCATTGACACATCCAATGCAGACATCAACTCATGACAATTCTTGCGCTATTCAAGAGGCATGTGTTGGATCGTATAGTTATCAAATTCACATATTTGTGTTGGTGTTTGGAAAGCTGCATCATCATCTTTATGTTGGTGTGATGCACGCCGGTGCGTGCCCACGGTGGATATGCAGTACTTTTTTTATTTTCCTATTTTTTTCTTAAAACTTAGAAATCTATGCCATCGTTTTAAAAATTGATTGTGTCTTCCTTTTTATATTTCTATCAATTTTAGCTGTCATTTTTTCATTACCTTTTGTTTTGCTTTAATGCTTTTTGAAGTTTTTTTTTTCTGTTTTGTTCCTAGGTATTTTATTTCATTTAATATTTTTTATCTAATCTGATTTTTATTCTTTTAATTGTTTTTTTCTTTGAATTTTACCTTGTTATTGATTTTTTTTTTCAATTTCATTCACCGTCATTTTATTTCATTTATTTATTTATCTAATTTCGGTCCTTATTTTTTTTATTTCTATTTTTTTATCCTTTCTTGATTTTTTTATTTTGTCCCTTACATTTTATTTAACATAATGTTTTTTACCCAGTTTTGGTTTTTATTTTTTTAATTGTTATTATGTAATTATTTTCTTAATTTAATTTATTTTTCAATTTAGTCCGTAATTATTTTTTTCATTTAATTTTTATTTCAGATTTGGTTCTTATTATTTTAATTACTATTTATTTTATTTTAATATTCTTTTACAATTGAAAATTTTATTTCGTTATTTTTCTTGTGTCTACCTTTATATATAGTACTCGTGGTCTCATGACCCACACTAGTTTAGAATAATAGCCCGGTTTAAGTTTTATTTTTTTAGGTTTTTTATTAAAATTTTTTTTCATTTTATCATTCCATATTGAGTTTTTAGGCTTTGAGCTTTGTTATTTGTTCTACTTACCTTTTTATGTATTTATCTCGATCTCATATTCCGGATATTGAATTAGTCAAGTTAATCTGAGTTGACTAAGATTTTTTTTCTCGATGTTTTTTTATGAAATTGATTTTATTTTTCCGGTTTCATCATTTGACATTAAATTATTGACTCTTAAGGTTTGTAATTTCTTTGTTTGTCTCTGTGTTGTATTATCCTGAGTGCAGTTTAGTTAAGTTAGCCTAAAGTTTTTTTCAACTTTTTTTTTTATTTAACTACGGTCTTTTTTTAACATCTTTTTTATTAAATTTTTTTTTTATCTTAATCTCATACTATAGATGGCGGATTAATCAAGTTAACCTATATTTACCTAGATTTTTTTCTTCAAATTTTCTTTTTTAAAAATTATTTTTTCTTTCTAGTTTCATCCATTGATATTAGATTTTTGGTCCTTGAGCTTTATGATTTTTTTTATTTTTCTTTCTGCAAGGTTATCTTGATGTCATATTCTGAACATCGTGTTAGTCAAGTTAACCTGAGTTAATTCGAGTTATCATCTTTTAAATATTTTTTTATATTAAAAAAAATTTAACTCAATTTATAACGTAGCGTGAGTGAACTATCTAGTCAAATCAATAACTGATGTAAAAGTGTTTGGAGTGCATTGATATCAGAAAATACCACAATGGCCCCTTAAGATTTTATAATCTACTTATATAATCCAATGGACCTGTCCTATTTTCATTTTCATCCCTCCTTCCTTCAATTCAACATTGGCCATGAAATTGAAAAATCTAGTTCCATCACTCTATGCCTCTAAAGCAGTTGAACAACGCAGCATGAGCTCATCTATTTTCCTCGTCCTCTTCCATTTTCAAGCCATAACCCCCCTCCAAAAATAAAATAAAACTAATTACATGACTCACACGATGCCGCGGGTCAATTTGTTTTGTATAAAAAATATTAAAAAAAAGCTAAGATCTAAAAATGTTACATCTTTTTGCAAAGAATCTTGGGTGTGGTCCTGACTCAAGAGTAATATTTCTAATATTTATAATAACATTATACTTGCATGACCCAAGTGTAAATGGGTATGACTATAATACCATACCCAATAGATTAATTATAACTGCAAGATCATGTCATAAAAGTGTCATAATTAAATAGATTAATTAAAAAGTAAAAAAACCAAAAGGAAGAAAAAAAATAATGAAGAAAAAGAAAAAAATCTGAATTAACTGGGTTAACCCTTCAAACCTTGGATTCGTGTCGTGAAAGTTTGATAACTAAATAGAAAAAAAAATTGACGGTTTAACACAGAATTAACTCGGTTAACCCGTCAAACCAGGTTAACCCGTCAAACTCGGGATTCGTGTCATGAAAGTTTGATAATTAAATAGAAAAAATTGAACATTAACAAACTAAATTAAATAAAAATAATTAATTAAAAAAAAATAAAAAGGCTTTAGCCTTTTCACTGTGGATTACGTTGTGCAGTCCACAGTCAAAGGCATAAAAACAGCAAAAAAAAAGAAAAAAAAGGCATCAGTTGATAACTAAATAGAAAAAATTTTAATATTGATGAACTAAATTAAATAAAAAGAAAAAAAACTTATAAGAAGAAAAAAAATAATGAAGAAAATGAAAAAAAATCTGAATTAACTGTGTTAACTGGTCAAACCTGGGATCCGTGTCATGAAAGTGTGACAACTAAATAGAAAAAAATTTAATATCAACAAACTAAATAAAAAAATTTATTAAAAAGAAAAAAAGAAGGCATCAGTCTTTTCACCGTAAACTGCACTGTGCTGTTCAGAGTGAAAGGCATAAAAAAGCATAAAAGAAAAAACTAAAAGCATCAACCTTTTTACTGTGGACTACATACAATATTAAAAGATGAAATCGGAAGAGTAAAACTAATGAGGAAAAAGAAAAAAAATCTGAATCAACTGGGTTAACCCGCCAAATTAGGTTAACTCGTCAAACCTAAGATTCGTGTCATGAAAGTATGATAACTAAATAGAAAGAAGATATACTATAAATGAAATAAATTTAAAAAATATTAATTAAAAAGGAAAAAGCAAAGAGAAAAAAAACCTACAAGAAGAAAAAAAACTAATGAAGAAAAGGAAAAAAAAATCTGAATCAACTGGGTTAACCCGTCAAACCTGGGATCCGTGTCATGAAAGTCTGATAATTAAATAAAAAATTTAATATTAAGAAACTAAATAAAAAAATAATTTAAAAACAAAAAAACAAAAAAAAACTAAAGACATCAACTTTTTTATTATGGACTGCACTGTGCAGTCCACAGTAAAAGGCTTAAAAAGGAAAAGAGAAGAAAAAAAACAAAGGCACACGCCACAGGTTAATTTTTTTTTCTTGCATAAAAAAATATAAAAAAAGGTTAAGATCTAAGAGTATTAGGTCTTTCTGCAAAGATATGCTCAAGAGCCTTTGGTCTAGCTATAACGCTTGACGCAAGAGTAATATTTATAATATTAATAATAATATTAAACTTACATGACTCAAGGTTAAGTGAGTATGGCTACAACACCGGACCTAAGAGCCTTGGATGTGGGTCTGGCTGTAAGGTCGTGTCATAAAAGTGTGATAATTAAATAGATTAATTAAAAAAAACCAATTGGAAGAAAAAAAAACTAATGAAGAAAAAAAATCTGAATTAACTGAGTTAACCCTTCAAACCAGGTTAACCCGTCAAATCTGGAATTCACGTCATGAAAGTTTGATAACTAAATTGAAAAATAATTTGACGGGTCAACCCAGAATTAACTGGGTTAACCCGTCAAGCCCGAGATACATGTCTTGAAAGTCTGATAATTAAATAGAAAGAAATTTAACATTAACAAACTAAACTAAACAAAAAAAATTAATTAAAAGAAAAAAAGAAAAAAAAAATTTCTAGGTTAACTCTTCAAATCAAGTTAACCCATCAAACCCAGGATCCGTGTTATGAAAGTCTAATAACTAAATAAATAAAAAATAACATTAACAAACTAAATTAAACAAAAAAAATTCATTAAAAGAAAAGAACCCAAAAAAAAAGCAAAAAAAAACCCATAAAGGCATAAAAAAAAAATTAATAAAAAGATAATAAAAAAATAAAGACAGCTCAGCATTTTACTATGGACTGCATAGTGAAACACTGAGCAGCAAAAAAAAAATTTCAGGTTAACTCGTCAAACCAAGTTAACTCGTCAAACCCGGGATCTGTGTCATTAACATTAACAAACTAAATTAAATAAAAAAAATTCATTAAAAAAAAAAGCAAAAAAAAAAAACCCATAAATGCTACTTGTTTCGACTTTTCACTAAATTAATGGTCTTGTATGTGCTCATAAGGGCCACAAATCACATAGCAAAATCTTCAACACGTTACATTTTGTCACCTACAATGAGATAAAGAAGGATCACAGAGCTTGATAATGAAAAAAAATCTAAAATACTAAAATTAAAATCTAAGAAGGATTTTAGAGAACTTTTATTAGGGTTTAAACACTTTGACTGTCATAAACTAATCTAAATTAAATAAATTAGTTTTATTTTAACTAGATAATAAAAAATAAACGACGACAACAAATTGATCAAATTAAAAAAAGAGTGATTATGATAATGTAGGAAAAAATATTTTTTTCAAAACTAGACAAATAATATAGCTCAATCCCCCATTCATTGAATATGGAAGGATAAAATTATATAAAAAAAACCTAAAAAATTCAACCCAAGTCAACTTGAATTAGTATAACAAACATGTAACATCGGTAACAAAGTTAAGTCAACCTGAGTTATCTCGTCATACTTGCAGTCCAGGTCATGAGTTTTTGAATAACCTAATATAAAAGAAAATGATGAAAATCACAAAGCCTATTTAAAAATAAAAAAACACAACATTAACCCACATTAACTTTTCAAATTCATGATCCCGGTTATTAGACCGAAAGCATCTTATTTAGAAAAATTATGAAACTCAATTATCAATTAATTAAATATTATAGAATGAGATTGAAAGAAGAATTTAAATTATACTAAAGTAATCAAAACAAAAATAAAGATCAAAATTGAAATACAAAATAAATTTTATTTTTGATTGAATGGTGAAATTAAAAAGAAAATTCAATTTAAATAAAAGACAAAAAAAAGGATCAAAATAAGACAGACAAACAATGTTTTTATTGAAATGTGAAATTGAAAAGAAAAAACAATTCAACAAAAGGCTCAAAAAAATCAAAAGAACAAGAATCAAATTGAAAAAAATAATATATGATAAATTGAGATTGAAAGATGAAATTGAAAACAAATAAAATTTCTATAAAAAGGCCAAGAATAAAAATTAAAACATCAAAAGAATAAGAACTAACGTTGAAATATCAACAACAAAGAGGGTTAAGTTGTAATTTCCTAGAGAAGAGAGAAAAGAAAGAAAAAAAAGGCACTCCAGCAATAAATCATCCCTTCAACGTTGACACATGTCGCACCAATAAAAAAAGGACGCGGCAGTGCTTTCAACGACACAATAAAAGGGTATTTTTGGACGCCGACGAGTGTGCCATACTTAACTATATCTTTTTGTTTTCTTATTATTTTTATATATAATCAAATGCTAAATTATCCCTAAACTAACTTGATAATAAATAAAAAAAATCTTTGACACTAGTTTTATTTTATTTTTTTTTTATTTTTAAAACCACTTTAATCATTTTATTATATTCTTTGTTTTTTTTTGTGTTATATATATATATATATTAAAATATCAAATTACCCCTCGGCAGCTGATGATAATAAAAAAATCCATTGTGAAAAATATAAAAATTCCACTTCACACCTATTTTAATTTTTTTTGCTTTCAATTTAATTATTTAATTGTGTTTTAAAATAAAAAATAATATATATGTCCAAAAACTGAAGGGCTTGTGTAATAACTTTTACTTCCCCGATAACAAGTGTTAAGTTTTGTTTTATGAGAAGGGAAAAATCGTGTTTTCTCTTCCTTATTTAGCATTTGTTAATGCCAGATGATCCCATGTAACCTTAAAATGGTACTGTTGACAGTAATAGAAGGCTGCAGCTAATTATTTAAATATTGTATCAGTAACAAAAGGAGAGATTGGATACCAAGAGAAAAACCAGAGAACAAGAAGAAGAAGAAGAAGAAGAAGAGAGAGATGGGAATCTGATGGTGACACTAGCCAACATATCAGCAAATCTGTGCCATTGGCAACACATAGCGTGCAATCCAGAACCTTCTTGCTGCATCTCCACCTTGGCCGCCTTCTTGCTCTCTCTTTCCGGACCTATCTCTGCTACAACCCCAGCCCTGCCAATCTCTCCGATCTTTATTCCGATTCAGATAATGATTGGTGGATTATTGTGCCGTTGCCGTGAAATGAAGCCGGTCGTTGTGTCTTTGTTTAATAAACAGGAGAGGGATAGATTCTATTGCCAAGTCTGAAAACTAGATGATGAAGAAGAATGAAGAACTGTTTTATTAATTTCTCATTAACGCAGAAGTGTTTACATCAAGTATATATATACAAACGTGTGCCTAGAAAATAGGAGTTACAAGTGATTGAGTCCAACTCAATCAGTTCATCTATACTAACTGGAATTGGAGCAGATTGGCTTCAACAGGGGATCAACATCTTCTTATCTATAGCAGATCAACTTCAGCTTATCTTCTCAACACTCCCCTTCAAGTTGGAGCATGAATGTTGAGAATGTTCAACTTGCTTGTTAATTTCTTAAAATTGTCTCCTCCTAAGGCCTTTGTGAATATATCTGCTAGTTGAAGATGAGAGGGAACGAATTGTGTAACAATTTGACCGGCTTGGATCTTTTCTCTCACAACATGGCAATCTATTTCAATATGCTTTGTACGTTCATGATATACCGGATTTGCAGCAATATGAAGTGCAGCTTGATTGTCACAGAATAACGTAATTGGTTTTAAGCATACCTAAAGATCTTTAAACAGACATCTAAGCCATGTGAGTTCACATGTTGCAGCAGCCATGGACCTGTACTCAGCTTCGGCAGATGACCTGGAGACTGTTTTCTGTTTTCTTGTCTTCCACGAGATGAGAGAATCTCCAAGAAATACACAGTAACCAGATGTTGATCTTCTTGTCATAGGACAATTTGCCCAATTTGCATCACAATAAGCTCTCAGTTGCAGAGAGCTGCTGGAAGAAAATAATAAGCCGAGACCTGGGTTGTTCTTTAAGTATCTCACTACACGAAGAGCAGCATCCCAATGAGGTTTTCTTGGTGCATGCATAAATTGGCTTAAAATGTTTACAGAATACATGATGTCTGGTCTAGTAATCGTAAGGTAGATTAATCGCCCCACCAATCTTCTGTAGTGTGAAGCATCATTCAATATCTCACCTTGGTCATTAGTGAGTTTCAGATTCTGCTCCATAGGAAAATCAACAGGTTTAGCTCCAAGAAATCCAACATCGTCAAGAATTTCCAATGTGTATTTTCTCTGAGATATAACTATTCCAGCCTTTGATCTTGCCACTTCCAGACCGAGAAAATATTTTAGCTTACCAAGATCTTTTATGTGGAATTGTTGTTGAAGAAAGAGCTTGAGATCTTGAATAGCCTTGTCATTGTTCCCAGTAATTATGATATCATCTACGTAGATAAGGACCATGGTTAGAGTAGACCCTTTTTCTTGCACAAAGAGAGAATGATCTGAATGTGACCGAGAGAATCCAACAGTTTTGATAGCTTCTGAGAATTTGGAGAACCAGTTTCTGGGTGCTTGTTTGAGTCCATACAAGGACTTGTGAAGCCGACATACTATCTTCTCCCCTTGTCGGCAAACTCCTGATGGTGGAGTCATATAAACTTCTTCATGTAAGTCACCATGGAGGAAGGCATTATTAACATCCATCTGAAAAAGGGGCCAATTGCGGACTGCTGCCAAGGCAAGGAGGCAGCGAACGGTGGTCAACTTAGCAACTGGAGCGAAAGTTTCATGATAGTCCAAGCCTTCTGTTTGAGTAAATCCCTTGGCTACCAAGCGTGCTTTATACCTTTCCACTGAGCCATCAGACTGGTATTTGATTCTGAACACCCATTTGCTACCGATGGGACGACAGTTTGGTGGTAATAAAACCAGAGACCACGTCTTCTGATTTTCAAGTGCAGTGAGCTCAGTTCTCATTGCTTCACACCATTTAGGATCACTTAGTGCCTGCTCATATGTTGTAGGTTCAAGAGTGCTAGTAATGGTGTTAACAAATAGCTGATGAGAAGGAGATAATGACTGATAGGAAATAAAGCTAGATAACGGATATTGAGTACCTGACCGTGAAGAGGATGACTTGGTTGTGGATGCAGAGAGTGGTGACATACCAACCTGGCCACAATGAAAATCACGGAGAAGAACAGAGGATTGTCGAGGCCAATCGCTGCGATGTAGTATAGGAGCAGGTGTGTTTGTTTGAAGAAAAGGAGAAGACTGTGTGGGATTTGATGATGGTGGTGATGAGGATTTAGAGGAAGAAGGAGATAATGGAGTGACAGGGGTCTCGGGTGGTAAAGGAGAAGAAGATAGTGTTTGTGGAATTAGACTGTCATTGGACTCAGGAAATATAGGTGGCAGAGATGATTGTGGAGGAGAATTGTCTGACGTATGGTTAAAAAAAGGAAATGTGTTTTCATGAAAAATAACATCTCGACTAGTAAAAAACTGTCGAGTGGTGAGATCATAAACGCGATATGCTTTTTGATTAGAAGGGTATCCAACAAAAATACATCGACGAGCTCTTGGTGAAAATTTGGTCAAAGGTTGTAAGGTGGTGGCATAACATAGACAACCAAAAGCACGTAGATGTGAATATGAGGGTGATTTCCCGTACAAGAGTTCATATGGTGATTTGTGACTCAAAACTGGAGTGGGAAGACGATTTATAAGATAGGTGGCAGTAAGCAAACTCTCTCCCCAAAATTTTAATGGTAAATTTGCTTGGAATCTCAAGGCACGACCAACATTGAGCAGGTGTCTATGTTTTCGTTCAACAACACCATTTTGTTGAGGTGTGTATGGACATGAATTTTGAAGCAAAATACCATGGGTAGAAAGGAATGGTTTTAAGGAGATAAATTTCAGCCCATTATCACTTCGTATAATTTTAACTTGACAGTTAAATTGAGTGTGAACAAAAGTGATGAATGATTTTAACAACCCTTGTGTTTCAAATTTGAATTTCATAAGGAAAACCCAGGTAAAACGGGAGTAGTCATCCACAATAGTTAAAAAATAATGTGCACCAGAGTGTGTTTCAATCTTTTGTGGACCCCAAATATCACAGTGTATAAGATCAAAAATTTTGGCACTTTGAATTGAGCTTATGGGAAAAGATAACCTGGTTTGTTTTGCCAAAGGACAAACTTCACATGAATGTTGCGAATCATAAACAAAAGATGGGATTAATTTTGACAGAAACTGAGAGGGTAATTTTGATGGATGTCCTAATCTGTTGTGCCAAACAACTCCTGATGGAAAAGAGACTTGATATGAGATTGGTGTTGTTGAATGTGATTCTGATTGTGGCATAAGGTAGTATAGTCCCTTACTCTGCTTCCCCAGGCCAATCATCCTCTTCGTAGCAAGGTCCTGCAATATACAAAAAGTGGGAAAGAAGTGGACAGAACAATTTAAAGCAGATGTGAGTTGACTGACAGAAAGCAGATTCACATGGAATGAGGGTGCACAAAGAACATCATGAACATGTAGATTTTTGGTAATATGTGCAGAGCCAGCACTTGTAATTTTTGCATGAGAACCATTTGGTAAGGTGACTTGAGAGAACATAGGAACAATGGTTTTATCAACAACTGAAGTAGCTATATGGTTAGTGGCTCCACTGTCAATGATCCATTGAATAAACTTGGAATTGTGAGTCGTGGATGATGAACAAAACGGAGTGGAGTTACCTGTATAATTTGCAGAGACTGTGGATTTCTCGGTTTGGAAGAAAGCTTTGATTTGTGAAAATTCTTCAGGAGTGAATTGAAGAGGCTGATCAGAGATTTGAACAGACTTGATGTTGGTGTGAGATGATTCAATTCCTGTTTGATTTGCAGCAACCTTTTGAGCTCGATTCCTAGGTTGAACATTCCTGCCATGAAGAGCGTGACCAACAGGAAACCCAATCAAATAGAAACATCTCTCCAATGTATGTGTTGTTCCATCACAATAGGAGCAGTGAAGTCGTTTCTTGGATCCTTGCATTGTTGATGAGCCAGGCATCCAATTTCGAGAGAAATCTTGTCGTTGTGAAGTATAGCCTGGTCTTTTGACATTCATGGCGTGAACTTGTTCAGTAACATTGTGCTCAACCAGTCCTCATTGTTCTTCTTCCTCACATAAGAGTGAGTATGCTTTCTTAACAGTTGGTGAAGGTTGCATGAGCATGATTTCCCCTCTAATAGCTGAATAGCTCTCATTTAATCCCATAAGAAACTGACCAAGTCTCATCTTTTCTTCATTGTTTGACAGTTGTTTCATTCCACCACAAGTGCACTGAATAGCTAGACTGCTCATTTTTAATTCATCCCACAGTGTTTTTATCTTGGTGTAATATGCGAAGATGGAATCCTGATTTTGCTGCAATTCTACTATGGAACGCTGAACTTGATAATGATGAGAAAAATCACCTTGTGAGAATCGTTCTTGTAGATCCAACTAGATTTCAGAGGGGGTTTCAACATAAAGAACACTATTGACAAGCTCTTGATTTAAAGAGTTGAGAATCCAAGAAAGAACCATATCATTGCATCGTTGCCATAACATGTATTTAGGATCAGATTCACCTGGTATAGATATGGTTCCATTGATGAATCCCAACTTGTTTTTGGCGCTGAGGCTTATTAAAATGGAACGTCTCCACATGGCATAGTTGGTTCCATCAAGAACTTTCGAAACAAGAGTCATGCTTGGATGATCTGATGCATGGATAAAAAAGGGATTAGAAGGATCAATGGTTAAAAAGGTCATGTTTGGAAGGGTAGTATTTCTGTTGATACTTGTTGAATCAGTACTGTCCTCCATTGAAGAATTTTGCGGAAGCTTGGTTTTAGAGTTTCATATGCTCTAATACCATGAAAACTAGATGATGAAGAAGAATGAAGAACTGTTTTATTAATTTCTTATTAATGCAGAAGTGTTTACATCAAGTATATATATACAAACGTGTGCCTAGAAAATAGGAGTTACAAGTGATTGAGTCCAACTCAATCAGTTCATCCATACTAGCTGGAATTGGAGCAGATTGGCTTCAACAAGGTATCAACATCTTCTTATCTATAGCAGATCAACTTCAGCTTATCTTCTCAACAAAGTCTTATCTGATTACTCCACCCTTTGCTCAATCTGTGGAAGGACACTTCCCTCGTGTAAGGCAGTATTTGGTCATATGATGCGTGGGCATCCTAAGCAGAGGGTCTTTTCCACCGACCTGAGAAG
>Ga0325414_1006775_pt1 | contig 12174 bp, 10 predicted proteins | sample PopdelMetagenome_8_FD_206183 | JGI IMG/M metagenome (GOLD analysis project Ga0325414, IMG submission 206183) | Populus deltoides microbial communities from Bellville, Georgia, United States - Leaf-PdKOR-R3 | ecosystem: Host-associated > Plants > Phyllosphere > Phylloplane/Leaf | place: USA... | reverse complement strand
AACTTCATATTCTGTCTATTTGGTGTGAGATCGCATCAAATGTTAAATTTGGGTTTATTCTAATATCGTTTGCTTGAGGTTTTAATTCAAGGTTTAATTTTTCCACATAAACACAACTTTTAGTGAACCATAAGCATACCATCTTAAAATCAATTGAAACTTCATATTCAGTCTACTGGGGGTGAGATGGAACCATGTATTAAATTTGGGCTTATTTTTATATCAGCTTCTGGAGGTTTTAAATGGAGGCTTAATTCTCCCGCAAATTGATTATACAAGAGATTTGGGTACCTGGACATAAGAAAACGACCTATAAATTGAGTTTTGTTGTTTGTTTAGTATTAGAATACTAGATATTAAATTTGAGGTCCTTTTAAGATCATTTGTTCTAGGTTTCAATCCTGTTACGTAAAAATTGCATAACAGGTTAGATTTGCGTCAAGTTTCCAAACATGATCCTTACTATTTGGTTTTATCCAATCTTTTTGTTTCTATTATATTTGGGTTATCTAGTAGTCAAGTAATTGTTTTTGCAAATATTCGCTTATGTTTTATTTCGTGTCTTCGTTTCGTTCACAATTCGTACGAATTTGCATCGCTACTCGCGAAATCGTAATCGTAATTTTGTTTTGCTTTGTTTTCAGTATAATTATTTATTCTTGAGTCTAAAAATTATAATTAGAGTGCGCTGCGAAGGCTACTAACTTTGATTTGTTGATTTTAGTTTCTAAAGAACCAAAAGAAAGCAAGTTGTGAGGAAAAAATGCCATAGTGAGCTTATTAGAGTGTAAAGCCTTGATTTTTTTGTGTGATACACGAGAGGTGTGAGGATAGATTTTGTGCTACTAACCAAATTTTGTAGATTCAAAGAATGTCTAAAAACAATGAATTAGCGACACAAAACGTTGACGTAGCTTTCTAATACGATCCAAGTAAGGTCAGATTTAGATTTTAACGTAAAATTATCTATTGTCCAGTTTTACACTATTCAACATAACTCCAAATCCAACCATTGAATCAAGCTGAAAAAAATGAAAAAAAAAGAAGTAAAAAAATAAAAAATAAAAAGAAAGAAAAAATGAAAAAAAGAGAATGATACGATCCAAGGTTAGATTCGGATTTTAGCGTAAAATTTCTTATTGTCTAGTTTTACGCTATTGAGCATAACTCCAAATCCAACTGTTGGATCGAGCTAAAATTTGACATGAAAATTCTGGATGTATTTGTCTATGTTGGAGTAAAGTTTTAGATGAATCGAAATTCGGGGAAAACATGCAATATAAGTCAGAACAGGCTATACAAATTTGTTATTTACTTTCTTTTGACTTATGGACTTTCTATTTGGCAAGGATCATTTTCCTATAAGGATCTGGCAACTTGTTTTGAAAATTTCCTAGTTCTACAAGGATCTTTAATGGGCTACAATATAGTTTCCAAGTGTGGTAAGGATTTATAAATTTTTCAGAATCCTTTTCTTACAAGGATTTTTTTTCCATCCTAGCTACAACAAGGAAAGAAGACTTGAGCATTATTTCTACCTTCAAATCATATTTCCTAGTCTATTTGGAACTTCTTAAGGGTGATAAATTTGATTCTAGCATATTTAGGATAGTAATTTTTGTATTTTTATTATTTTCTTCTTATTCTTTAGGTTATTATTACTTATTTGAGTCAATTGTAAGTGGACCTCATATAAGTCCCACCCAAGAGGGGTTTATTAAAGTCTAGAGTTAGTATAAATAAAAGTATAATCAGACATGTAAGTAGAACAATTCACATTAATAAAACTTATTGTTTGCCGCAAAAAAAAATTCTTTTTTTCATTTTTTCTTTCTTTTTTTTATTTTTTTACTTCTATTTTTTTTCCAGCTCGATTTAGCGGTTGGATTTGGAGTTATACTCAAAGCGTAAAAGTAGATAATAGGAAATTTTACGCCAAAATTTGCATATGACCTTTTTTTCATTTTTTCTTAATTTTTTTTAATTTTTTTTTACTTCTTTTTTTTGTTTTTTCAGCTCGATCCAATGGTTGAATTTGGAGTTATGCTCAATATTGTTAGACAATATGAAATTTTACACCAAAATCTGAATCTAACCTTATTTGGATCGTATCATTTTTCAATTGCGAGCCATAGGCCAACAACTCTAGTTGTTGTCTAGGATGTATAAGGATTTGAAAGGTGAGGTGAATTTGATAAAGAAAGAGAATAGTGGGGCTGATCGCCGAGGAAATACGGTTTGTATGGCCGTACGGAATGTCAGATCTGATTTTGAAGAATTTGTTGATGAAAACGTAGATGTGGGTGAAGATAATTATGATTTTGCATCCGCTGGCCAAGGAATCAGGTCTGACCGAGCAAGGCTAGGAGGACTGGGAATTTTCATGGCATGGAGAATTATGAATATATGGATGGGGACTTGGACACCATTAAATAGAAAATTCCTAACTTTCAAGGAAAAAACGATCTCGAGGCTTATTTGGAGTGGGAAACAAAAGTAAATTGAATTTTTCATTGTCATAGCTATTATGAACAAAAGAAGATGAAATCGGTGATAATTGAGTTTACGGAGTATGCATTGATTTACTAGGATCAGATTGTAATCAGGAGGAGAAGGAATGGGGAGCTACCCGTTCAGACTTGGAGGGGATGAAAGTCTTAATGAGAAGACAATTTATGCCAAACCATTATTACAAAGACTTATATTTGAAGCTCCAAGGTCTGAATTACAAAGACTTATATTTGAAGCTCCAAGGTCTGAATCAAGGTTATAAGATAGTAGATGAATATCACAAAGAGATGGAGATAACAATGATTCGGGCCAATGTTGTTGAGGATAGAGAAGCCACCATGGCTAGATTTCTTAATGGGTTGAATCGGGACATTGCCAATGTTGTTGAGGATAGAGAAGCCATGGTGGCTAGATTTCTTAATGGGTTTAATCAGGACATTACCAATGTTGTTGAGCTACAACACTATATGGAGCTAGAGGACATGGTTCACATGGCTACGAAGGTGGAGAGATAACTTAGGAAGGGACATGTTCAACTAGCATTTAATTCAAGTTCTTCATCATCTTGGAAGTCGAATCTAAAAAGAGAGGGTACTATCCAGCTGAGGTCCTTTGTTCCTTTTAGAACCAAACCACCAAAGGCTAAAGTTGATGTCCCTACTAGTGCCAAAGGTAAATCTGAAACTCAACCTAAACATACTCGTGATGTTAAATGTTTCAGGTGTCAGGGACATGGACATTATTGATGCGAACCTAGTGATCACATGGTCACGCAACCCATACTCAAAGACACCAATTCCCAGAAAACCAAGTAAATCAAGTTTGATAGGAGTGTGACACAAAAATAACTTGTACCTAGGCACCAACATTATTGGAAATGGAGACCCCCACCCAACGAATATTGATTCGCGAACGAGAAGTATAAGGATGACATCACGAAGACAGTTGTTCTTCGATAAGTTGTTTTCAGTTCTTTAGAGAACCAAGGAAGGGAGATTATCCCACTAACACACAATAAGTGCAGCAAAGAAGTTTATTGATCTGAAAATTGTGTAACCTTACATGTTTGGTTATGCCTTTATTTATACTGACTCTAGACTTAAAGAAACCCTAATAGACCCCCCTTAGGTGGACTTATATGAAGCTTACTTACAATCGACCCAAACAAGTAATAATAACCCAAGAACTAAGAAGAAAATCATAAAAATCCGAAAATTACCATCCTAAATATGCTAGAATCAGATTTGTCACCCTTAAGAAGTCCTATATAAACGAGGAAAAATCTGATTTGGAAAATTTGTGTTGCTGCCCCTTTTCCTTTGATGTCCTTGATTAGCTTGGATTTCCTTGTTTAACTTGGACAAATAAGAAAACAAATTTCCTCCTTTGTTGTTGATCCATTACTTTCCTTCCTATGTCAGGAAAAACATTAAATAGTCCTCCCTCTTTAGAAATAAGATATGGCCAACTTCCTTACTTAATTAGAAGAATAAATTACTGACTTTTTATCCTTGTAGCATTAGGAAAAAAAAAACAAGCCTAACAAGGTTGGTATTGGGTCGGACATATCAACCCCTTGTTCCACACGAATTGGGCTCTTCTTCGACTTGAACTAGATGAATTAAAGGCTGTCCTTCATGCTCCTTAAATGTCCCAAGCCCTTTTAGGTTCATTTTGCTCCATATATTCTGAACAAGCCCATTCAATGCTTCTTTAAGCTTCTTTGCCCTAGCTCTTGTGATTGACCCAATTGGCACCTCCAATGGGTCGTTGGCATGATTACGCTTGATGTTGGGCTGATCCGCATCAATTATGCTTCAAAGTTTCCAAACAAGAGAATCATGATGATTAAAGATAATGGTGATATTGAATCTGAAAGTGACAGATTTGATTGTGAAGGCATGTCACCATTGGAGGATAGTGATGGGGATGAGTTAGCAGTACTGGTTGAGGAGTCCTTGGTTATAAGGCAAACACTTCAAGTTTAGGTCAAAGATGAAACTAATCAACAAAGGAAGAACATCTTTCATACGCTTTGTTATGTACAAAGCAAGGTGTTAGTTTAATTATAGATAGTAGAAGTTGTGTTAATGTTTGTAGTACCACCCTTGTTAGTAAACTGAATTTGTGTACTGTTATGCATCCTAAACCATATAGATTGCAATGGCTGAATGATAGTGGTAAAGTGAAAGTGACTCGACAGGTTGTGGTTCCATTTTCGATTGGAAAATATATTGATGAAGTTTTGTGCGACGTGGTACCAATGCAAGCAAGTCACATCTTGTTAGGGAGACCATGACAATATGATAGGAAGACAATTCATGATGGGGTTAAAAATAGGTATACCATTGTAAAAGATGATAAAACCATCATTATTGTACCTTTTACACCCAAACAGGTGTATGATGATCAAATAAAGCTAACAAGTGAGCATGAGGTGATGGGAAGAGAAAATCAAGGTGAGGAACAAAGGGAGAGAAGACCATTAAATTCGGCCAGAACCCAAAACACCATTACAACCCATTCGACCACCCATCCAAACACAAACAATTATTTGGCCAACACTCTAAACAAATCAAACCACTTAACCACTACTCAAAAACACCCAAATCAGGCCGAGTGGAGGTAAGACAAGAGGAGTGAAGAAAGTCAAGAAGAGTGATTAGAATTGTGTGGAAAAACTAAAGAAACAATCTAATTTTTATGTTAGAGAGGGTGAGGTTAGATCTGTATTTTTCACTAACAAGCCAATGATTTTACTTGTTTATAAAGAGGCTTACTTTAATACTAATGATCTTGATCGTATTGTGCCTAGTGTTGCAATTTCTTTGTTGTAGGAGTTTGATGATGTGTTCCCCGATGATACTCCCAACGGATTACCACTATTGAGGGGGATAGAGCATCAGATTAATTATTTACCCGTAACTTCAATTCCTATCCGACCAACCTATAGAAGCAATCCTGAGCAGATGAAGGAGCTTCAAAGGCAAGTTGATGAGCTGTTGGAAAAAAAAACATTCGTGAGAGTATGAGCCTGTGTGTTGTACCCATACTACTTGTGCCTAAGAAAGATGGAACATGGAAGATATGTGTTGATTTCCGAGCCATCAACAACATAATGGTAAAATATAGACACCCCATTCCTAGGCTTAATGACATGTTAGATGAGTTACATAGATCCTGTATTTTCTCTAAAATTGACTTGAAAAGTGAGTACCATCAGATTAGGATGAAAGAAGGTGAAGAGTGGAAAACAACATTTAAGACAAAGGATGATTTGTGTGAATGGTTAGTAATGTCGTTTGCACTTACAAATGAACCTAGTACGTTTATGCTTTTAATGAATCATGTGTCGCGTGCATTCATAGGTAAGTTTGTGGTTGTGTATTTTGATGACATTATGATCTATAACAAGAACTTAACTGAGCAACTTGATCATTTGTGTAATGTACATAGTATGTTTCATAGTGAGAAATTATATGCTAATCTTAAAAAGTGTGCCTTTTGCATGGAGAAAATTGTGTTTTTTTGGCTATGTGGTAACTACACAGGGTATCAAGATGGATAAGGAGAAAGTTAAGGTCATCTGGGATTGACCTACACCCAAATTGGTAAGTGATGTAAGGAGTTTTCATGGGTTAGTTAGTTTTTACAGGTATTTTGTGAAAGATTTCAAAACAATAGCTGCACCCTTGAATGAAGTTGTTAAAAAGTCAGTTGGGTTTAAATGGGAGGAGGAACAAGAATTGGCTTTTGTTCTTTTGAAAGAGAAATTATGTTTTGCACTTGTTTTGGCTTTACCTGACTTTACAAAAACCATTTGAAGTAGAATGTGATGCGTCTGGAATGGGAATAGGTGTTGTTTTGATGTAGGATCGGAGACCTATTGTGTATTTCAGTGAGAAGTTAAGTGGAGCGACCATGAACTATCCCATTTACGATGAAGAACTTTATACATTGGTAAGTGTACTTGAGACATGGCAGCATTACTTAAGGCCAAAAGAGTTCATAATTCATTTGGATCATGAGTCCTTGAAACATTTTAAAGGACAAGGTATGTTGAATAAGAGACATGCAAAATGGGTTGAATTCATTGAAACTTTTCCTTACGTAATCAAGTATAAGCAAGGCAAAGAGAACATTGTAGCTAACGCACTTTCGTGCAGGTATATTTTTTTACACATCATGTGGACCAGCCCAGAAACACCAGCAAAGACCCATTACATGTTCCAAATGGTCCAATGACTCGGTCCAAGACAAAGGCATTGAATGCATTGGTTTTGAAGGTTTCAACCAAGTCTGAATTGAAAGGTCCATTGGAGTATCAAGAGGAGGCCCTAGTACAACTTATCCATTTGCAAGAGGGGCTCAATACAACCTTATTTGAGCCATGAGGTGAGGACAATAAAGGAAACAAAATAATCCTACTACAATATGGAAACAATATGGGTGGCTACCTTTTCCTTTTGTTTCTAGGATTAATGGATTGCATGGAAAGCTATAAAAAAACCTTGAATCAATTCTGTAATATTTAATTTCCTTCTCTTCTTCTAATGGCAGAACATGGATTTAATATTAAGGGCTTTAATTTATTTTGTTAGCTACAGCCCAAGGCTTGTTTAAGCTTAATTAATACTTTGTTTTCAGCTAGGATCCAAGATTGGTTTAGATCATGTTATGGGCTTTTCACTTTAGGGTTTTAGGTCAGTTTTGAGCAGACCTCATATAAGTTCATATAAGCGGTTCATTAGGGTTAATTTTTCAAGAACTATTTAAACTCATGTAACCAAAATTTCAGCAACCTTTGATGAATATTACTTCTGAATTTTTCAGCTTTAACGTGAGAGTGATTCTTGCATTCGTCAGTTCTTCAAGGAACTGAATCTGACTTATCAAAGATTAAATAGCTTCGTGGCATCATTCTACTCATTCAATAGTGTTGGTTCTTGGGGTAGGTTTTCATTGTGTCATATTCCTATCAGACTTATTTCGGCTTCCTGAGATCAGATCTTAATCTTGATTGTGGGTTGCATGACCACATGATCATGAGGTTTGTATCAATTGGTATCAAAGCTAGGCTCCAAAATAAGGTCATATCCTTCTGTCATTTTCATTTTTTTAGTGTTCCTTTAAGTTTTTCAATGTTTGCATCCATCTTCTTATTCTTTATGTCTGCGTCATCTAAGCAAAAAATAAAAAACAAAGAAAGGTTATATTTCATCTTGTTACTATCTCTAATCATATCAGTATATTAAAAAAAACAGAGAGATTAGTTGAAATTTGAAGGATGATTCAATTTTTCTACAGAAACACAACTCTTAGTGAACCATAAGCAAACCACCTCAGAATCAATTGAAACTTCATATTCTGTCTATTAGGGGTGAGATCGCAACATATGTCAAATTTGTGCATGTTTTGATAAATTTTGCTTGAGGTTTAATTCTGCCACAAAAACACAACTATTAGTGAACCATAAGCAAACCACCTTAGAGTCAATTGAAACTTCATATTCTGTGTATTGGGGATGAAATCACACCATATATTAAATTTAGGTTTATTTTTATATCGGCTTCTGGAGGTTTTAATTGGAGGTTTAATTCTGCTGCAAATTGATTATACAAGGGGTTTGGGCACCTGAACATAAGAGAACGACCTATCAATTGAGTTTTGTTGTTTGTTTAGTGTTATAATAATAAATATGGAATTTGAGGTCATTTCGAGATCATTTGCGTCAAGTTTCAAAACGTGATCCTTACTGTATAGTTTTGTCCAAATTGTTTTTGTTTCTGTTATATTTGGGTTTTCTAGGAGTCAAGTAATTGTTTTCGCTAATATTCACTTCTGTTTTATTTCGTGTCTTCATTTCGTCAACAATTTGTACGACTTTGCATTGCTACTCGTGAAATCGTAATCGTAGTTTTGTTTTGCTTTGTTTTTAGTATAATTATTGATTCTTGAGTCTGAAAATTATAATTAAAGAGCGCTGTGAAGGCAACTTTGATTTGTTGATTTTAGTTCCTAAAGAACCAAAAGAAAGCAAGTTGTGAGGTAAAAGGCGTGGTGAGCTTATTACACTAAAAAACCTTGATTTTTTTATGTGATACACGAGAGGTGTGAGTATATATTTTATGCTACAGAACAAATTTTGTAGATTCAAAGCATATCTAAAAACAACGAATCAGCGACATAAAACGCTAAAGTAACTTTCTGATACGATCCAAGGTTAGATTCAGATGTTGGTATAAAATTTTCTATTGTCTAAACGTTATTGAGCATAACTCCAAATCCAATAGTGTTGGTGCATTCTTCAGTTCTTGAATGAACTGAATCTGAATTATCAAAGATTAATTAGCTTCCTGGTGTTATTCTACTCATTCTAATAGTGTTGGTGCCTTGGGGCAGGTTTCCATTGTGTCACAATCCTATCAGATCTGTTTCGACTTTCGAGGATCAGATCTCAATTTTGATTGTGGGTTGCGTGACCACATGATCACGAAGTTCACATCAATTAGTATCAAAGCTAGGCTCCGAAACAAGGTTATCCTTCTGTTATTTTTGTTTTTTTAGTGTTCCTTTAAGTTTTTCAGTGTTTATGTTGTTCATCTTCTTGTTCTTGTATCCACGTCATCTAAGAAAAAAAGGCTTATCATCTTGTTAATGTCTCTAATCATAACAATAGCATATATAAAAGAGAGAAAAAGAGAGAGATTAGATGAAATTTGAAGGATGATTCAATTTTGTTGCACAAACACAACTCTTAGTGAACCATAAGCAAACAACCTCAGAATCAATTGAAACTTCATATTTTGACTATTGGGGGTGAGATCGCATCATATAGGGCTTATTCTGATATTGTTTGCTTGAGGTTTTAATTCGAGATTCAATTCTACCACAAAAAAACAACTCTTAGTGAACTATAAGAAAATCACATCAAAATCAATTATAACTTCATATTCTGTTTATCAGAGGTGCGATTGCAACATATATAAACTTTGTGCTTATTTTGATATCATTTGCATGAGGTTTTAATTTGAGGTTCAATTCTTCCGTAGAAACACTACTCTTAGTTAATTATACACAAACCACCTTAGAATCAATTGAAACTTCCTATTTTGTGTATTTAGGGTGAGATCGCACCATATATTAAATTTGGGCTTATTGGGATATTGGTTTCTTGAGGTTTTTAATTGGAGGTTCAACTTTGCCGCAAACTGATCATACAAAGGGGTTTAGGTACCTAGATATAATAGAATGACTAATAAACTGAGATTTGATGTTTTCTTGGTATCTGAATTCTATATATTAAATTCATCATTTGGATAGCATAACAGGTTTGTTTTGCGTTATCTTTCAAAACTTGTTTTCTTTTTGTTGATTTTGTTCCTGCCAATATATTATCATCATATTTGGGATATTTGTCTGTTGTTTGAGTCATTTTCATAACTTTCATATTTGTTTATTTTTGATCAGTTCTAGTCCAAACAAAAGTCAGATTTGTTGATACGATCCAGAAAAGGTCAAATTCGGATTTTGACGTAAAATGTGCAACTATCTAGTTTTACGCAAACAATCATAATTCTCAATCCAATCATTGGATCGAGCTGTAATTTTATGTGGAGTCTCCTGACATGTTTTCATGCCTTGTGTTAAAAGTTCAGGTCAATTAGAGTTTGGGAAGACATCTCAATACGGGTCAACAGAGGCAGTACGAATTTTGTTATTCACTTCCTTTTGACTTGTAGACTTCCTATTCGGCTACGATTATTTTCCTAAACGGATGTGGTAGCTTCTTTTGAGAATCTCCTAATTCTACAAAGATCTTTAATGGGCTGCAACATAGTTTCCAAGTGTGGCAAGGATTCATAAATGTTTCAGAATCCTTTTCTTACAAGGATTCCTTATTCATCCTACCTACAACTAGGAAAGAAGACTTCAGAATTAATTCAACCTTTAGATTTGATTCTCTTAGGTTATATGGGACTTCTAAAGGGCAACAAATCTGATCCTATCATATTTAGGATATTAAATTCGGATTTATTATTGTTATTATTATTTTCTTCTTAGTTTAGGGTTTATTTATATTATTTGGGTTTAATTGTAAGTGGGCATCATATAAGTCCACATCAAGGGTCCATTAAGGTTTATTATAGTTTGGAATCACTATAAATAAGGGCATAACCAGACATGTAAGGTTAGACAATTCAGATTAATAAAACTTCTTATTTAACGCACTTTGTATGTGTGTGTGTGTGTGTGTTGGTGAGATAATCTCCCTTCTATGGTTCTCTAAAGAACTGAAAACGACTTATCGAAGAACAACTGTCTTCGTGGCGTCATCCTTATACTTGTCGTTCACAAATCAATATTCGTTGGGTGGGGGTCTCCATTTCCAATAGTGTTGGTGCCTAGGTATAAGTTATCTTTGTGTCACACTCCTATCAAACCTAATTTACTTGGCTTTCCAGGAATTGATGTATTTGTGTGTGGGTTGCATGACCATGTGATCACGAGGTTCGCATAATGAGATTTGTAATATTGAGTCTAAATTAGTGTTTTTCCTATCGTATTACTCTATTCTTGTTGTGTCTTCATCATATATTTTGAGTCTAAATCTTTTCATAAACTTCTCATAAGGCTTTGTTGGCTTTTTTCTTATTCAAACATCTTTGCAAAGTCTCATCAAACAATCTTTGGTACATGATCTCTCAATCTAGATAGTATTATGTTACCACCCTTTTTAATATCTTATTGTTTATCTTTGATACCCTTAGTGGATATTCTTAGCACTGTATAAATTATTTAATGTCATGATACTAGTATCTCTAATCTCTACACAAATCAACAGTACCCTAATTCCACAATTAATTTTAGTCATAAAAGCCAAATTTGCTAAAGCATCCATAAATTGATTTTTATCTCGGCCTAGATATGTGAATTCTATTTCCTCAAAGTCTTGCGAATGTTTAGAGAGGTATCCTTGATATAAACTTAACTTTTTTGTCTTATTTTTGCCATTTACCCTTCACCTAACATATTATCAACATCAAATCTTTGTATATAGCTTTTTAACTCACATTTTTTAAGCGATCTTTCACCCATGAATACAAGCTTTATATTTAACTATGTTTTTATTGTAATCAAACTATAACTTAATGGTAGTAAAACATAAATTAAAAGATGAATGGTGGACAATATGCACTTTGATGGTGAAATAAATGTGTCAAAAAACCAAAACTTAGTGGCTCAATGGCATTATTTGCAACATGATTAATGACCACACTACAATTCATCATTTTTCTAGTCACGTTGATGGTGTCAAATTCTGCTAGTAGAACTTACCATCTTGCCATTCTACTTGATAAATAGGGTTTCTCAACATTGTGTTTGAGGGGATTCATTTTCAAGATTAGCTAACTTGTGTAACAAAGCATGTACTTTTAAAGTCGCTTGGCACTCTATATAATACTGCAACGTAGATTTCCCAGCAGGCTATAGCGAGAATTATTATCAGTGAACTTTTAATGGAGATAATAGATAGCTTACTTTTTTTATTCTAGAATCATCATGTTGACCTAGTATGTAACCTATAGTTGCTTCAATGATGCGAACCTCATGATCACGTGGTCACGCAAAGACACCAATTCCCGGAAACGGAGTGTGACA
>Ga0325414_1006774_pt1 | contig 12175 bp, 9 predicted proteins | sample PopdelMetagenome_8_FD_206183 | JGI IMG/M metagenome (GOLD analysis project Ga0325414, IMG submission 206183) | Populus deltoides microbial communities from Bellville, Georgia, United States - Leaf-PdKOR-R3 | ecosystem: Host-associated > Plants > Phyllosphere > Phylloplane/Leaf | place: USA... | reverse complement strand
TTTTATTTTAATTTTTTTATTAAAATAATATTATTTTAATTATTTAAAAAGAATTCTAATTCACGAGCCTTGCTCGATGTCAATTCCGTATCAAATTTTAAAACTACGGCCTGTTCTTTCGACATTGCGTCTCCGCTTACCCAAGATGATACACGTGCCGGAATATGTATGGTACATCAGCAAAAGTCTAAAAAAGACATCAGTCCGTTTTATGTCTTGTTAGAAGTCCAAGTAGGATTGTTTAGCCGCCGTTTATTTATTTTTTTTAAATTATATTTTAAAGTTATTTTAATATATTAATATTAAAAAAATATATTCTCAAATAAAAAATATTTTAAAAACACAATTAATATCAATTAGATTCTCAGTAGCAATAAGTGATTATTTTTACCCTTGTATTGTTGAAGAATTACTAGCAAAGTCTTGTGAAGGTGGGTATTTTAGCACGTACGTACCATTTATTTAATTATCCATTAATGCTAAATAAAGATTGTTTTTGGTTTTGAAAAGGCACCAAATAAGGTTACGAAAAGGAAAGGATAATCCACGAGTACTGATGGAAAAACTTTAAAAGGCAAATTGCCAAATCTTCTTAACGTATCGCTTTAGTCTTTCTTTTTTTTCTATTTAATCATTAAGTTTTTAGTTTGATTATGATGTTTTTGGGCGTTTCTCTTTGTATTTCACTCATCAAAAACATACTTGCACCATATATTTATTAAATTTTCTGCTTTTAATTATATTTATTAGCTTTACCGATAATAAATTGTCCCCAAGGGATGTAACGTGATGACAAAGGGTTTGAGATCTGCACAGCAGGTCTCGAGTTCGAGTCAGGGCGTGCACCTCTTGTAAGAGCCTGAAACAGCCGGGGTTTTACTCCCTCACCTGAACCCACAAAATACGCTTTCCGAGAAGATAAGGTTTCCTCGAATCCAAAAAAAATATTTATCGATAATAAATTGAACAACAACAACCATCATAATAATCATAATAATAATAATAATAATAAATACTAATTATCATCACAAAGACTCTTACTATTTAAGGGCAGTTTGGAATTATCTTTTATTTTGTATTTTATGAAAATATAAAAGTTTTTATTTAAATTTTTTTTATATTTTCAGATGGTTTTAAAATATTAATGTTAAAAATAATTTTTTTAAAATATAATAAAATATTGTTTTAATTTATTTCTAGAATTTGTTATTTAAAAAAAACAACCTTCCAATTATCTATGATTAATTAAGGTTGGCAAGACAACAAGAGATGTTGGGCGTTGCAGCTGTCTATGAATCCCTGATTTCAAGGAACAAAGACAGCTGGCTGAATTTGTTAATTATCAAACTAGCTTTGACCACAGAGTTTTGGGCGATCCACGTTCCGTTTTTGAAGTTTGAAGCTCCTGGCATGGCTTCCATTTATGGCCCATCATCACCATGACATTGGATTCAGACAGGTGTAACATAAAATAAACAAGACAAGCAATCCATGTATGACACCCCCCCATGCATGTATGGGATCCTAAGCTATGTTGTGGATGTCACAGATAATTTATAATGCTGTGCAAATGATTTGTAATATGAGGGGTGGATTGGAAGATCATCAAACGTTAATTTTTTAAGATTTTGATATGAATATCATATTTACTAATTAAATGTAATCTAGTTATGCTAATTAACCTAGTGACTGAAGTTTGATCCATACCGGGTTATTTTAAATTATTTTTTATTAAATTTATTTAAATCCAAATAATATAGTGAGTTGGTTAAAATAAATTAAATCAAAAAAAATTTAAGTTGATTTAATGACTTATGGATTGAATCGATGACTTAATAACTTAGATCCCAAACCATGTTAGACTCCGAGCTAGATTTAATAATTATGGTCAATATATTAAAATCATGTAAAATCATTTAAAAAAATATTAATTTAATTTTTTTTAGTTCATATATATTTTAATATACATTTTCAAACACATTATTAATCATGTTAGATCTATCATCATGTCCCTCGCTCAAAGTCTCTTGATTCTTGAGTAATATTATTACAAGAGATAAGTTAACATGGATGGATTATTAACATACATACATAATTTGATTAGATTTATTTATTATTATAATATATGATCAACCAATCTAGAATGTGATTTAATATTTAAGAAATTTGATCAAGTAATGAGTCTGAACAGATTTTGGTGGAACAAAAGGTTTGGATTGGATATTGAAACGTGAAAGATGGTGTAGAATGACCCGATTGAGATTCAACAATTGCCTTGCAATTTTCATCAATTTCTTCTTATCTCCATAGTTGGACTGGTTGAATATCAATATAACAAGAACATCTTTCACTTCAATCATGCTTGGGTCATTTTCAAGAACTTCTGTCATACAGAAACTTGTTTCTGTATGTATTCTTTTCTTCCTGCATAATAAGTTGGGTAGATAAGACAAAGCTATTGCAGGATTGGTTACTTAGAATTGATTTGCGCTTTCTTCTTAGCCACATAAAGGCAGGATTGCTTTGTTCACAATCACACAATCTTATGCTTAGTAAATTGGGAAATTTATTAACATTTTGAGACTAACAGGATCAATGATCAGACATACAAAGGTTATGGAAAATTAGACAAGAAGAGCAAGAGCTTCGTGAAAGCTGCAGGATGTGGAACTTGCAAGTGAAAACTAGTTTTCCCAAGTTGCTGGGGATAGCGAACATTAGCATCCCATTGCAAGCCATCCAAGCCATGCCCTGCGCTTCTTTTTGCTCCTTTTATCTTTTTGGGAAGCCTTTGAAATTCTTACACATGCTTCTGCAGTGCAAGTGATTTCCTGCAGAATTTCCAAAGTATGTTCATGCTACTAGAAAATACGTCAAGAATATTAGATAGGTCATCTAGCATACTATTCCAAGAAAGGGACTCTTAACATACTTGATCTGTAAGAGAATCTTGCTTCTCTTGGTTGGTGATGATCATCTGCTCATCCTCCTTGGTGATTATGGTTGAAACCTCATCACGGCCCATTTTTTCTGGTCCTTGAAAGGTGGAAGAGCTTGACCTCGATGTGTTTTCTACATCCATCTCTAGGCTTAACTGATGAATTGAAGATAAGAGAAGATTAAGCGGGTAAGAAGAGTTCAATCACCACAAAGATTATACAGCGACATTTTTGGGACTTGAAATTTGAAGGGTTAGCGAATCTTCAAAGAAAGGGCTCTTGGAAATTCCCACATAAAATCCAACTATCAGCATTGCAGATCAATACCGATATCTGAAAAAAAAAAATTAAGGATATATGAAATGATGTTTAGAAACCTGTAATACTCGGTTTTCGAGCATTTCTAGTCTATCCATCAGGGTGCCTTTGTGTTGAACTTCCTCAAGTGCAGATGATAAATTCTTGCACTGATCTTCTGCTTCCACTGTCCTGACTACAGACTTGGCTGTGTGCCTTCCCGACAAGGAATGCTTCCCTTCCAGAAACTGCAGCTGCATATATTCATCAACAGAAGTAAAACGTCCAAATCCAAACATTAATCAAAATGAAGCAATGAATTAGAGGTCCTCAGCATATATTAGTACAATTGAAATGCATTACCAAACGATCAAGGCGATCCAATCTTGGTAGAACAGGCAAAGGAGAAGAGAATTCCTGCTTTTCTCCCTGCCCCATGATTGTCAAACTATGATCAGATCCTTTTCAAGTTTGCAGTTCAGACTGTTCCTTTTGCAACCTTTCAAACTATCATATAGATATGGTGCATCTATGGTGGCTGGAAGGAAATGCTACCTTTCAGACTATAGCATTTATACAAGTAGTTTGTTTTTTTGGAGGGGCTTTAAATGATGACCACCTTGTCATGCCCTATTGTCCTTATTCAGGCAATCATCAACACCAGATATTTTATTTTTATCCCATCATGCATGCCTTGTCTAGTCTATCTTCACTTCTTTTATTTCCCAAAATCTTTATCATCTTGGATATGGAGGCTTCTGTTAACAAACTTGTCTAAGGTATGGCTCATTGACTTGAGATGAGGCCCAGAAGTCCCAATCAAGAATGGTGCCATTAATTATATTAATTTGCCCCAACCACTCCTGATAAAAGTGTGATGCACTCCTGCAAATTTGCAATCATACAAGTCGTGCAATTCTCAATCTATGAACTGATTAGCTTGATCATGCTCCACACTCATAGCACAAGTATATTGGTACTTCTAGGCCATTTTGCTCTTAATCGAGACATCGATTACTCCACGTACGAGTGGCTTGTAATCTACTCCATTAAGCTCTGCAAATCAATCAGACGGTCCATTTAGCTATAAGTGTCGATGGCAGAACAACTGTCAAACTTTGTCCCATTTTTTGTACAGTGGAACCCAACTAGGAATGTTTGGTTGGAATCATCCAAGAGAAAACAATGGCAAAAGACAAGCAATTCGAGCATAAAAAAGCTGTCTGGAATGTAAAATGTCAAACAAGTTGACTGCTTTTGCACATTTCCCATGCACATGTCACATTCTAGTTAACTACTAGATGTTCATTTACATATTGGATGATGCCTCAACATTGGTTAGAAAAAATTTGACATATTTTGATGGGTTGATGAAGTTCCCTTTCTTCTTGTTCTAAACATCGGTTAGAGCAAGTTTTGTTCTTTTCCTCTTTATTTTTGAATTTTCCTGTTTGTTTAATATTTTTTTTGCCTTTTAATTTCCTAACTAGGTTATTTATTTATTTTTTTAAAGAGTTGTAAACCTTTTATGAAAAAAACCACTAAAAAAAATATTTAATAATAAAATTTCAAATTAGAATTTTTGTGTTCTGATTTATTCAAAAAAATTATGTATTGCTTGTAGTTGTTTTTTATTTTTTTATGAGTCAAATATTCATCTCCTGACATTTATGCATTAGTATACCAGTATCTTCAAACAATATTAGCATCCAGTATTAAGCAAACAAGATTCAGCAAGAAGCTTTGGCTTTATATGAAAAACCAAACCCTTCCCCCCCCCCCCCCCCACCTACTCCCCTCTCTTTCAGTAATGATGGAAATAATCCAAGTCATCAACTATGATCCTTATCGAAAGGCTTGAGCAACCCAAAAGTAATTGCCATGGCAATCCAACCTCCAAGTAGAATTCTTACCGCCGATATCCTAATTGGTGAACCACCAAGATAAGCTCCGAAGCCTCCAAAAAAAGCCAGAGCTATTGATGCAACCACAGCAATCACCACAATCCTAACAACATTTTGGCCAACAAGCACGGCAGGCAGCGAAGGCACACATGATCCTATCAAAAATGATACACCCGATGCAACGGCAGCCTTGTAGGGGTTTGTTAGCACCTCCTCTCCGTCATCCTCCCGCAATATTTCAGGACTTCTCTTTCCATCTTCTTGGATTACCTTCATTACAGGAGACCTTCCGGGAGACATACCTGGGGGCAACTTTGGCTCGAGGATCATACTTCGTGACATTCTCTGTGTTGGCTCAGAGATGACCTTGGAGTCATCCAGCTTTGCTTCTCCTTTCATCCTTGCTGTAGTTGCGGTGCCATCGAGTCCGATTCCAGGAGCATCTTTCCCGTAATTTTTCGAACTGAAGTGGCTAACAGTTTCCTTTTCGATATCTTTTGGGTTGAGACAGAAACAAACTCCCCAACAGCCATGCTACAAGCACCTGCAACAGCTCCAGCCAGTCCAGATAAGACCATGGACCGTCTATCTTCCTTTGCTGCACCTACGCCAAGCATTAGTGATGTGGTAGAAAGCAGACCATCATTAGCTCCTAGAATAGCTGCTCGGAGCCATTGAGCTCGTCGCAATCTCTGGACCTTTCGAGCATCTTCATCAGCTACTGAAATCGTATGTTCAGCACAAGTTCCTGATATTTGATGTGAAGCCATGTGGAAGAGAGAAGGGCTTTTAGCTTAATTAGGGACAGAAGCTTGGAAGGAGTGTGGCTACCTAGGTTGAGACATACAATAGGCACGTGGAGTAGATAAATACATGCAGGTATGAAAGTGGAGGAACTGAGAATTTCACTCCGGCAAAATTGGATTTCTTCATTAAAAGACAAGACAATACTTAGGTGGTACCGTGAAAGATTACTTATGGGGCCACCACAAACGTTGAAGTCTTTGACATTTTCATCTTTTATGCATTGGATCAGAAGGGCATCATTTTATATTTAAGCACTTTTCAGCAATGTGAAAGGTAACTTGCAAGGCAACTCTTTCATATTTAAGGACTCGATACTCAGCAATTTAGCTCCATCCCAAGCATGCATGTCATGTTCAAGCATCAGATGCCATTTCACAAGGAGCTGCTCAAAAGCACCGGTCAGGGTAATTAGCTTCCCATAAAAATCATATAAAGCCTTCCTTGTATGGTTGAAGCAACACAAGAAACATCTCTGTCATGCTCCAGACACTTCAACAGTTTCCAAAATAATCTGCAAGGGCAGCTTTCATCTGATATTTACTTGAAGGGAAAATTATTGGAAGATTCAATCATTCAATATATGAAGGAAGTGTGATAGGTCATGACCTCAAACCTTCCACTTATGCATCAGTATATCCTGTCAGGATATTTCTATACCAAACAAAAATCATGAAATGTTTTGAGTACAAGGTCTATGGTATACTTGTTACCTCAGCTAGCTTGAATATTCACAAGTCTGTACATAACTATAAACTAAAAATTTCACAGATGGAGTATCACAAAGTAAAATTATGATATTTATCTTATAGAAGCAAAATTGAATTGAAAGGCCAAGAGTTAAGATAAATGAAAGATGTACTCTTGTTTCATAGAAGATTAACACTATATTTAACTCAATGCTGCAAGTGTGACTTTAGAGATAGCCATCCCTCTTGTCTTGCTCATCAGCTTCCTTGTTAGCAGCTTGAACAGACTTGAACCACAAAAATGCCTGTAGACAAATGTCATGTTAAGCTAAACAATGGGACTAGACAACTTCATCACCCACATGAGATATTAGTAATTCATAATAAATTTCAAAAAGTTCAGGATCCACAGAATTTGAAGGATCAAATTCTTGAATCTTGATTGACATGCATTCCAGCTTAACACTGAGAAAGAGATGACCACTTACAGAAGTAGGAATGCCCGTAAATGCAAAGAATCCTAGCAATGGAGCGTACAGAATGCTGTCTGTGTTCACAATCCCGAAAACCGGCCTCTGATTCACATACTCAAAAATGGAACCAATCTGGACACATTGGATTTTAATCAATAAAACTATCTACTTTATTAGTATATAAAGCTATAGAGGAGAAACAAAAAAAGTACAGGAGGTCAAGAACTCACAGCAGCAATTGCAGTAATTGCCGAGGCAAGTAAATAAACAAAAAAGGGAACTTCAAAGTTCTGCTTCGATGAGTTCTCTTTGCCTTCACCCTTAGCCCATGGTGGGGGTTCATCAGAATCTGGTTTAGCCCAAGTCGGGATAGTTTCTTCAGATTTACTAGACTTTGCAGACCCTTCAGTTGCAGCACACACAAAAAACTTCTTTTGCTTTTGATAATCATTATAACACCCTCTACTTCTCACTATTGATTGATTCAAATCCAGTACCTTCTGTCTTACAAAAAAATTGGAATATGAACCATGCCTTATCAAGTCTGAACTGCACCAACACAACAAGGTCGCAGAAGCCATAGTCTCCTTCTCTTCCCCCTTTCAAATTCCTCACTCTTCTTTCAATTCTTTACTATATAGACCTAAAAGTATTGACAACATTGTAAAATCTTTATGCTAAATTGCTAACTACAGTATCCAACTAGAGCAATCTTGGTTTTCAGTACCGAAGACCCTGGTTCTTTCACTTTCTTGGCACCATCACTTCATGAATGATAAGTTAAGAGCCGAAAGGAAAGTCCCATGAAAAAAAAAAAGAGCAGAAGCCCAGCTAAACTTTGACATGCAATTGATTCATGTCAACTGCTTTAAAGCCAATTTTCTAGAATATTTGGGCATTTCTTCATTAGTAGCCATAGAAGATACAGCTAAGGATGATGATAACTGATGCAGACAACTCTAAATAGATTGAGAAAACGAGAAGGAATACCTGTTGAGTTATGGATTAGAACACAAGGTTGAAGAGAGTGAAGTGAAGCCGAGGATAAGCAGGGGTGCCGGTGCTTTTTAGCTTAGCCACACGCAACTCAAATGGTTTCTTCATTTCTTCAGCTCTTTTTTTTCTTTTTTCTTCTTGGGTTCTTAGGAAGGTTTATTGAGCCTGGACATGTTGATGGGCTGGGCTTTGATGTTTTTTAACATGTTATTCAAACTGAAACCCGAAATTTCAGGTGTCGTTCTTGGCGCCACCGATACATGCACGATGTATCCGCAAGGGGTTTCAAATAGGGTGGTCCTGGTACCGGAGACCCCACCCTTGCACCGCATTTTAATCTGAAAACACGAGCGGTCACGAGAGAACCAATCCGGCGAGAGTTTACTTGACTTTGGGTGTTTTTATTTTTGTATTTATTATGAATTACAATCCTTTACATTAAAAAAACACAAAAATAAAAATAAAAAATTTAACTGATGTGTTTTTTTTTTTTTTAGTGATGGACTTCACCACTAAAAAAAACCATATCAGTAAAAAACTAAAAATAATCATACACGGTTCACGATAATGTTTAATAGCCTGTTTATTTCTGCGTTTCAAAAGCGTTTTTGATAAAATTTAAAATTTTTTTTATTTTTTTATTAACTTCAAATTAATATGTTTTTAGTGTTTTCAAATCATTTTGATGTGTTGATGTCAAAAATAATTTTAAAAAAATAAAAAAAATATCATTGGCATGTATTTTGACACAAAAAGCTATTTGAAAAGCAATTACAACCACACTGCTAAACACACTCTAAATAGACTAATTGAGTAATCTTTTAATTCTAAGATAAAAGTGGATATGAAATATTTTCACGACAAATCAATATTTTCTTAGGAAATTTCTTTAAAATAAAAATTATAAACTAAACATAGGAGTAATTATTTTCGGTTCGGTTCGGTTTTTATCAAAAAAAATAATCAAACCAAAATTTAAAAAAAAAACAAAAACCGGTTCAAAAGAAAAACTCTTACCTTCATTATTATTTTAGATTCGGATGAGAAAATTAAAAAATAAAAATATATTTTCATAACCACATGAGTATTAAGTATAGATTATTTATATAAAACTCGGAAAGAGAAAAAAACTAGGGCTATATTTGTTTCCTGGAATTCACTTTCCAGGAAACCACTTTTCAAACTTTCCTGTGTTTGTTTGCCATTAGAAAATTTGGTCAACGAAAAACACTTTCTAGTCACAAAAAAATTTGTCTTGGTTTCCAGGAAAGTGTTTTCCTGAAAAATTTGGACGGAAAACACTTTTTGGAAGTTGTGAAAAATTTAAAAATGTCATATTATTTGCTAATTATATCAAATTTGGTCCTCAAACTTTTGATTGCTATATATATTTTGTTTTGAATATTTATTTTTCAATTTCATCTCTTAAAATTTAATTTTTATATTAACTTTGGTCGTCATTTATATAATTGTTATTTGCTTTTTCCTTATCATTTTTTTATTGAAATTTTTTATGTATCAAATTTGATCCTCATTCTTTTGATTGTTACTTATTTTATTTGAAATAATTTATGAAATATTAATTATTATTATTTTAATTTATTCATCTTTCATTTTTTTTTAGATTTGATCTCTATTATTTTGATTATTATTTATTTTATTTGAGATAATTTATGAAATTATATTTTTTTTCAATTTCATTCTCATTCAACTTAATTTTTAATTTGTAAGATTTGTTACTTATTATTTTAATAAACTTGAGAAAAATAAAACATTAATAAGTTATTTTTCAGCTTATTTTCCATAACATAACCAAATACTGGAAAGTATTTTCCAACTTATTTTCCATTACGCTGCCAAACATCAGAAAATAATTCTCTTTTTTAAAATTTACTTTCTCAAAATTTATTATTCAAAAATAAATTACTTTTCAATAAATAAACAAGAAATAAATTGAAAACATGTTGACAATCAAGTCAAAGAAAGGTGTCAGCATTGAATAATCCTAGCGTTCAAGTTAATTAGCAAGTCATTTTCTACGATGCTTGTTGGAGTGATGCCTTGTCTCGTCTTTTATAAGCAATACAACATCATCTTTTTATCTTCAAATTTGTGGTGGAATGACAAGAAGAAATTGCCAATCTATAGAGAAAATCCATTCTATTGCTTTAAGGAGTGTTTAGAAATGTTTTTTCAAAGTGTTTTTTTTTAAATACATCAAAATAATTTTTATTTTATTTTTTAAAAATTATTTTTAATATTAACACATCAAAATAACCTAAAAACACTAAAAAAATTAATTTATTTATTCAAAAATACTTTTATGCCTTTCATTTTCATTTGATGGATTGTCCCCTTATGTTTCTTGCAAACACTTGCACGTTGTCGGTGAGATCATTAATGGTATCGAAGCCTCCCATGCCCTGATATCCACTCATAGTTGAGAGATTAGTTGCCTTCTAAAACATCATTAACTTGGGATATAAGGTAGGCAATGATTCATTACAAGTTTTGTTTCATCAAATTGAGAAAATCTTTTGTAAGTTATCACCATTAATTACATCATCATTGTCATGAATATAATTCCCAAGGAACATATTTGGAGATAGAAGAGTTTTGTGTCCGGTTAACATTTAAGTTATTAAACTTGGTTTACGAGTTGAGTGTATTAATTCAAGTCGGGTAAAGTAGCTTTGCTATATTTTTTGAAGGAAAAAAACTAGGTTTTGACTAGTTTGTTTAACTTATAGATTGACTTGTCAGATTAACTTCAAGTTAGTTTTATTAAAACTCGTTTTGATTTTAAATTAGAAAATTTTTACATATCTTATAAAAAACATGTAATATATATTTTTTTTATTTTTAATGAGCGATGCACCTCTAAAATAAATACTCGGGGATGGTTTTATAACCATGATGAACACCACACAACAACTATGAATCTAAGAAGATATAAATTGATTTGCATGTATTTCTTCCGGTAAAACATAAAAAGAAAGAAAAAGAAAAAAAAACAATCATGAGAACAATCCTTGCCTCACCATGACAAGACAACAAAACACCATCGATCCCACACTTTACAGAGATTCTGCAAATAGTTTGAAAACCCCATTACTGCTTTGCACCGAACAGAATGATGAACGATTCTGCTGCAGTCAACTAAGGCACTTGATGCGCTGCCACACAACAACACTATAAATCCATTCCTCGTTTCGATTCAACATTTTCTATCGGAAAATATGGTAATGAGAGTAGAGAGAAGCAATAAGTAAAACTTTGATCATCATTTCGACAAAGATTCTGCAACATAATTATATGGGTCTTGCTATATATTAATGAGTGATTTGTACTAAAGGTATGTACTAGAGCGTGCCATGAAAGTGCTAGCCGTTATTTACTGCATCTGTGAGTCTTGTAATTGTTTAATGACGATGCAGGTTGTAACCTGTCAATTGATGCTCCCGGCCTACTTTTTCCCTTTTAAATCCTAAGAAAAAATAATTCTTTAATTTGATCTCCTATTTGTTAGATAGGTTTCTGTTCTTCAACTAAACATGTTCTTGTGATTTCTTTGTATATCGTTATGTATCGACTTTAAGCATTACTCAAATAATCTTTGTCTAATAATTTTGTTTATATAAAAAATATTACAACTTTTTTGTTTTAAAAAGATGTTGTTCTTGTCATAAATGCTATATAACGGATATATATGTGCTCGACATCCACATGTAGCCATCAGAAACAGTTGCCTCCCTCTCACAAATTTCACAAGCTAGGCTCTTTCTCAGAGGGAAAACAATCAATTCCAGTTTCTACCATGTAGTTCTTGAGGAATATTCTAAACCCAAGTAAACGCATACTCTTCTCTTGGAAATTCTTGCAAGTTGCTGGTTAATTTGTCATATACCATGTTTGCACATGGTGATGATCTTGAAGGTTGGGTTGGCACTTTGTCTTTCTCAGGGCAGAAAATGACGCTTCTTCCTCGAGGGAAACTAAAATACAAAAACCAAACACATAATTTATTAACCCACCAAGAATTAACCTGCAAGTCACCAAGAACAAGATTGTTC
>Ga0325414_1006773_pt1 | contig 12175 bp, 7 predicted proteins | sample PopdelMetagenome_8_FD_206183 | JGI IMG/M metagenome (GOLD analysis project Ga0325414, IMG submission 206183) | Populus deltoides microbial communities from Bellville, Georgia, United States - Leaf-PdKOR-R3 | ecosystem: Host-associated > Plants > Phyllosphere > Phylloplane/Leaf | place: USA... | reverse complement strand
ATGAAATTAAATAGTCCCTCTGCTCTTAGAAAGTAATTAATTGCTCTTTTATCCTTTAAAGTCATCAATAACTTACTTGATGCAACCAACCCTGTAAAAACTGAAGGTTATGAGCATTAAGGGAAGGATTTGACACTACTAGACAGGGATCTGGTCCAGAAAACTATGGTTTTTCTAGTTAGTTTTCTTATGATTTTTCTGCCCAACACCCTGTTTTTTTACAAGCTTTTGTATTTGTATTTCTTCGTCCCTATTTGTTTTTATTTTATTTTAAAAGGATTTTTTAAAAATAATTATTTTAAAATTTATTATTTTTTATTTCAAATTAATATTTTTTTAGAGATTACAATTTAATCTGAACACGATGAATACTTACTCGAATTGATAAATATTATTTTTTACATTAACACATCAAAATATTTAAAAATATAAAAAAAATAATATATAAAAAATCTTCAACACCATATGCATATAAATTGATTAGTGGATGTATATCCTCAAATTGAATGATTAGTCTGTCATTGACTTGATGTTTAGAGACTAATTAATTAGTATCTTATAACGTCCTCCAATATATATATACATAAACCTAAGCATAGCGTGTGGCTTAAAGCATTACGGAAAATGCATTGACTTCTATGAATATAAAGACTCCAAGAAAAAAAGGGACACCAAAAAAAAGTTGATAAAAAGAAAAAAAAGGGTTTTACGCATGGTTGGTGCAATGTATTCAAGCTTTATCCATCATATAAATGGAATTGTGCGATGATAAATGGAATATTATCATTCTAAATTTAATTTTTAATTTTGCTTGAAACTTTGAGTTACACAACGTATAATATTGTGTAAAAAAGAGTTCGATGAGATCATTATCCCTGGCTTGACAAAAAGTTTCTATTTTGTTTATATAAAAAAAACATTTTTTTAATATATTTTTTTAAAAAACAATTTTCGCAACTTACAAATAATAAATTAATGATCTCAAAGTACATCGATTTGGGTTTATTTACGTTGTTACAATTTACATTGAATATCTTACATATGATGTCATCGAAATTATACCCACATGATCTACAGGGCAATTACATTCATAGTCGACGAGAATTTTGCCTTTCAACGTAAGCCTAAGAAGACGAGTCACAGTCAAAGATAATCAGCAAGGAAAGATGTGTCCACTGAGTGCAAATTGTGAACAATTTCAGTGGTGGCAACAATGGTGGTGGTGGTGGGATCCGTTTTATCCCTCCCTCCCTCCCTCCCTCCATGATAGGTTAAATTAAACAACTAACTTATTGTTATATATATATGACGTCCATCTCTACTTTGGTATTGTTTCTTTCAAATTGGGTCAGCAGCCAGCCAGCCATCCATATAGTACTCTCTTCGGCCATTTGATGGTGCCCCAGCAGCACATGAGATAAGCTCTCCTTGCTAAGAGTTTGATGTGATAAAATTCATACCTCCATAGTTTTCTATGCAACAAGCTTGATGGTGCTGGCAAAGTTAAATTGACGCATCCCTGATTGATCTTAACGTTCCCCTCGTAATTAAAATAGATGTAATATTGATTATATATTAGGATCATATTTCTCACACTATATCCATAAATGTAGAGGAAAACGAAGAAGAGGGCGTCGACGGGGAGGGACATTGCATCCCATGATTTATTATCACTCATTAGGGAATCTTCTGAAGGTAATCAAATCATGTTATTATAACCTCAAATATTAATTTATTTTTTTAATTTCAATTATTCATTATGGTTTCTACTCCATGATGACCTTGATTACGATCTCTTTGCCATAATTCAAAAGACAATTCAATGGGAATCTTGCCCTTTCAACGCTGAAAAGGGAGCAATTAGGTGACTGCCACTTCACCATTAAGATTTGGTGCAACTAGCCATTAATGCCATGCCATAGAATATGATTGTTCAGTCTTTGCCTCTGTGTTTTTTAAATGCAATTCAACTTCTTTAAAGTTTTTTTTTAATTTAATATCTTTTTTTCGAGTGTTAAGAATATAAAAAATACTACTTTAATGTATTTTAATTAAAAAATATTGTCATAAAAATATTTTAATTCAACCTCTTTTTAAAAATATATTTTTAAATTTATTTCTTCCTTGAAAAAACATCAAATACTAATGCGTTTTTTGGCTGATGAAAACTACTCTTGCTAGTTGTGAAGTCTCACTCTCAAGATGATGATAGTTGGCCAATGAATACATGGAGGGAGGGAGGGAGGCATGTCAATTAACGGTTTTACTTTATTTCAGTTGCGATGACAGTTAACAGAGAGCTTGCATACTTACCTCTCATGGGGTTACTAGCTAGCTAGTTATGTGAAGTGCTGGCTGCGACTCCCACTTGCGGAGGACTTGTGGTTCCAGCTGTGGCAGCAGGTGCCTTTCCTCGTCAAGTGGGAATTCTTTCAATCTTGAATGACTTTAACCCCCTGCTTCTTTTCTGGCCTCGAAAAAGGGGAAAACGATTGATTGATTCGGTCGCATCACTCCCTCGCAAAGTCCCCATTGCTGATCAAACCAGTAGTCACCTCCAGCCTAAATCTTTACACAACTCATAATTTCTTTTTTATCATGCTTCCTTAGAGATGCTCGGGAGTTGAAACATATTGATGATCCATGGATATATGTTTGTCACTTCCTTCCTTAACTTGGAAATATTTCACAGAATACATTCATGCCTTTCGAAGAAACTAACTCTTGCCTAATTGCCTGGGCCATGGATTCAAGAGGGACAATAGTTTAGCATGGGAGCACTTTCTCCATCTCAACATGTATCAATTTCTTAAGCCGTCGTGTTGAACAATACTTATTTTTTATATTTCTTATATTTATTTACATTAAAGTGATATTGTTTTATTTCTTATATTTATTTATTTGAGTTTGGATTTAGATTAGATCTGACAAGATTAATCGAGTCACTGATCAAGCTCCCAGTCCTTAGCTAACACATCAATTCAGACCGAATTTAACAATCATTCAGCACATCTTCTCTTTCTTTTCCACAACTGGATGTGATCTACTTTTCATTTTCAAGAACATATTGATGCTGGCCTCTTAAACCATTAACCATGATCACAAAAGGAAAAGAATCAGTAAGCTTAGATGAAAGCCATAACTGGAGAGATGGGAGCCATGTGAAGCTTAAACCAAATCACGCTATGCCCCTTCTAGCAAAAGAAAGCTCTTCAATCGGTAATTCAATTTGTCTCTTGACCCACCCAAACCCTCAGCACAGCTGGTGTTGATAGCCCTCAAATAAGGCCCAGCAGAGAGTGAGCATCAGATCAAGAAACAAGTTTTCCAGACTTGTAGATTTCCAATTAAGGCTGCATGTGCAAATGGAATGGGCATATATCTTTCTGGGCTGGCTTATTGATCTGACATGCATGCATGACAACGCATCTAACATGGTGACAATCGAGGCACAAGGCAATTTTGGAGTCGAGCTTTTGTTTTTACTCTGCTGTTAAAAGAAGAAGTGTGCATTTCAATTTTGAGGTTATCCTCTCATTCTATCACATTTTAACAAAAGTTTTTGAGAAAATAATATATATATATATATATATATATATATTATAAAAAAATAGTATAGTTTCAACACAACACGGTGGAGAATAACAATTATTTTAAAAGTACCAAATTAATTAATGGCTACAAAAATCAATTCAACTTTTTATGAAAATCCAATGGGTAATAAATGAAATTTAAAATTTAATGGCTAAGAAAAAAAGGATCATCAGGGACACACAAGAGCTTTATTTTTGACACACCAAGTACTATTAGAAAAATCTCAACGAGACGACTTTAACCACGCCTTGAAAAACCATCAAATGTGATTCTAATTTTTTAGGGAATTTTTTTGGGAATAATTTAGGGTTAATTATGACCTCATTTAATAGTTTCCAAGGACGTAATTAAAATCATCTCGTCAAAATTTTTCAAACGATATCGAGTGTGTTAAAAATAAATCATTAGTATGTTCTCAGTAATCCATTTTTTCTTTTCATTTTTTTATTTCCTCATTTCTCTTTCATGCCAAATATTTTTTCTCCTTAACCATTTAATCTTAACTTTTAGGCATTGAATTATAATAAAATTTTAAATTGATTTTTAATAAGATTAATTATTTTGAAGAAGAGAAAGCATCGCTATTCTCAATAGCAAGAATAGCAATTGCGTGCAAAATTAATATCAAAAAACACGATTTTGTTTAATTACTATTTTCAATAATGATTTTATACAGTATTAATATTAAAAAACATGGTTATATTCAAACTAGATTATTTTTCAAATACTTTCCAAACCCATGTTTTGCTACCAAAAATCTTACCGAACTACATTTTTCGAAAAAATCCCAATTTTGATGGGGCGGGTAGGACATGCTTGATGTGGGGACAAACAGTGGCAAGCATGTAAGTGGGGGTGCAGAAAAAGGCAAAACTATATCCGAACATCTCAAGTTTTTCTGTATCTAGATGTTGCAGAATCTCACACTTATCAGATTGTCCTTTCTTGGGAAAGGGCATGATGCAAGGAACCAGAACTTGACAAACATAACAGTATCTTGTCTCCCACCAGCATGAAAACAAAAAAAGCAATAGTGCAACTTTAGCAGCTAGCCACTAGGAAGTAGGAAAGGATTTTAACATAAAAACTACAAAAATGAGTAACAGAAGAACAGTCACGGATGCCCATTTTTCCGTTTATGGCTTCATCAAATGGAGCCTGGTAAAGAGGAACAAGTTGGCAACTGGTGTCTTCTATTCCACGTTCAACAACATTAAGATTAATCTAGACAAAGTAGATGGCAGAGGATGATGCTATTTCTGTAACAAATAGATTTATAGATTTTCATTGTGTATTATCCGACTACACAGCGAGAGTATCCGAGTATACTTGCACTAGATCTTTAATGACTTGTACGAAAATAAGCTGAATCATACAAGGGCCAACAATTCATTTATGATACATGGTATTTGTAATTTGGCAAGTGAGGATATCTTACCAGTGTTGAAAATGACCAATTAAACAAAAACATGAGAAGGCCGATTGAAAAATGTCTCGTCTACTTGAGGTTTACAATTTTCTCCACAAAACTCCAGCATTGGCTTTTGGGCAGATGCCACATTGTTGTGTTGGAAAAGTTTAAACAAAAAGATTATGAGATTGTGCTTCACCTAAGTCTTCCGCAACCGAGTTTTCTGGCTTTCCATCCTGGCTTCCAGAAGCTTGGCCTTCAAGCTATTCTTTTGGGTAGCTCGTGGCCTTTTAATGCGTTCTCTTATTCCATGAGTAACATGTGGATTCACTAACTCTGGTGAGCTCCACTGCTCCACAGAATCTTGGTGCCGAAGCCTATCTTCCCATGACTTTCTTCCTGGATAAGTCTCCTTATTAGAAATGTTCTCGCTCAAGACCATTCCATCACTGTCATCAGCTGTTATCTCTGAGCATTTGTTATTATATTGGCCAGATCTCGAAAGCTTAGATATGGCAGATGCCTTACACATTGATTCTTCTGGTACCACATAGACGTCACTACTTTGTGTGTCTGGAGAATTCCGAGGAGCATTCTCATCACATTCTCTTGCAACCTGCCAATCATTTTTGCTTTGTGTAAGCTTGTTAACTGAGAGGTGATTCTCATCACGGGAATAACTTGAACCTTGATCCTCGTGATTCACAGCGTGGTGGCCTCTTGCATCTTCTTCTAAATGACAGTTATCATCAATAATAATAGTTGGCCCTTGCTGCAAAGAATGGTAGTAATGCTCATTAAAATCCGAACTGGCAAACTGAAGTTTGGAAGCATTGCTTGCAGGGCTGCTCTTATTGCATTCTTCAATCTCCCTTTCATTGGCTTCTATTTGCTCGAGTTCTTGATAAATAGAGTATATGTCACTTGATTTTGGCGGGGTATAAGAAAATTCCTTTATCTCTTTAACATCTACCAATTTAGCTGCTTGTCTGATTGAATGGGCGGTCCTTAACTCCATCACATCCAAGGTGGCAATTCTTGACCTCAGAAAAGTTTCAAGGTCTGCTATTAACTTGCTCATTTGGAAATACTTATCTTCAAGGGCCAATTTTGCATCAATCAGCTTCATCTGGACACGTTCTTCACGCCAAACCTCAGCCACCTGCAACATCTTCCTCTCTTCTTCCATTTCTTCCTGAATCTTGATGGACTCAGTCTTGAATGTTTCAACTTCAGCTTTATCTTCTGCAACTTTATTGGCAAGTTCATTACAAACTTTCTCCATTATTTCTCTGGCTCTTTTTTGTTCCTCATAGTCTTTCTTGAACTGCTTTGCAGATGATTTGACATTTGCCAACTCATTGATTAATTTAGAATTGAGAATTTCCAGCTTTTGACGTTTTTTTCTTTCCCTGCTTAATTGATTGTCTAAAACATCAATAACTGCACGAATTTTCTGAGGTTCACTGCTCTGCGATGAGGTTCTTTCTTCTCCGAGCTTCTTCGGTAAGTGTTTGATTTTTTTCTTAGAAGACTGGCAGTTGGCTTCAAGCTCATGAATGCGCAATCGAGCTTGCACTAGTTCTGCGTGCATGGCAAAAGCAGGCACCATAGCAACATGATTTTCGAGAAGTTTAGGATGGCTATAAAAGCAGAAGATGTCACTGCATATCCCTGAGCATCTCGGATCCCACTTTGTTGCACCCTCCATGTTATGCTTAGTATACAGTGATGGGGATTCAATCTAACAAAATAACAAGAAAAAAAGCAGAGATGAACACGTACAAAACTACTTCACCAGACTGGAAATTATATGATTAAGCCAGAAGTAACATGGTAGATGCTGGTTACCAAGCAAGTCATCAAGTGAGTACAAAAAAATTAAAAGAACTCTTGGTCAATTCTTTGGACCAGATGTCATGAATACAACAGCATGAAGATGGGATGAGAAGATGTAAAGGGCATATTATCACAAAGTTCAATCTACTCAAACCCTGCATATATGTATCAGACATTTTTAATGGGTCCAGTCCAGACGACCCTATTGAGAAAGCTTCAGGTTCGGCAAGGAAAAAGTTAAATACAGTGATATTCTAGGTAACTAATGCATACCTTGCACAGGATCCCATGGTTTGAATTGGACACGAATTCAGGGGTGCGCAAAAGATCCATTTTCTCTGCGCCATATTCGCTGCTAATCTGATGGGAGGGAAACACCGTGTTTAACTGTCCAACAACAGGATGCAATTAAAAGCAAATGGCATCATTCCAAAGTCTCGAAATTGTTATGGAAACAAAATGTGAACAGACATTCAAATAGAATATGAACAGATCCGCACGAAACCAATGAAACCATTACATTATTTAAGTTCGATTAGATCTTACGACGAGAATGCACAAACACGAACTATTACTTACGAATAAGAGATTTATGAGTTCAGTCATTGCTTGGATGAATTTTAATCAGCCCGGATGCACTTGAAAAATAATTGGACTAGCTCTTTTTTTTTCTCACACTTTTTCATGACAATAAAAATGTAGAAGAAGGAGGATCATGGAAAATTCATTATACCATAACGAACAGGAAGACTCATTTCAGAATTTCTTTTGAGTACAGATTGCATATAGATGAAAAAAAATTGCAATCTTCCTCTTATTGTGGTGGTAAATTTTCATTGATGAGTTAAAAAAACTAAGAAAAACAAAGCAAATTCTGACCTCTTTATTTTTTTACCAACAAATTCTTAGCATCTAGAGTGTAGACAAATCAATAACAGCCCGTGAAGAAAAATAAGAGTGAACAGAAAATTATAAGAAAACAAGTAAACATATGGCCCATTGCATTCCATTTGTCACCTGAATCCTCAATACAACAAAGAGCTACCTGTCAAGTCTCCATCATGAAGAAAAAGATAACATGCCAGCCAAAAAATAAAGAAAAGAAAAGAAAAGAAACTGCTTGGATTAATTTCCCAGAAAATGAAACTTAACTTTCTCAGCAACCAAACATGCATTCAATTTAAGAAAAAAAAATCATTCAAAAAAAAAGGGGGGGTCATAAATCTAAATGAAAACATTAATAAAAAAAAAATACCTCCAACCCCAATTCATCAGTTTTCCCCTTCCTCAAGTTCAAACCTTTATCACCTCCACCACCACCACCACCACCTGCCAACCTCAGCCTCCACAGGCCAGCGGCGAGCTTCCTAGCCGAAACAGAATTCCCACTACCACTACAACTAACACCGCCACCTCTCTTTCCAGCCCCCGCTCCTCCTCTGCCACCACTGCTGTAGACAGCAGAATGTCTGCTCTTGTTACCATCTTGAATAAGCTTCCAGTGCAAAAAAGGGGTTGCTGGGGTGGTTCCATGCTTCCGGTGATCGGATACGGTGGTGTTCCTCCGGCGGCGGCAGGAGCTGGCAAGAATCTCTGCTCTTGTTGCCATCTTGAATAAGTTCATTTCTTGGTCTTATAAAATGGTGTCATTGACTCCATTTGGAACACAAGGAGAGATGTTTGGAAGAGATCGTGAAGATGGTCAGTTGTAAGAAGGGACCAAAAACATGACAGGCTCGAGTTTCCAAGTTCTTGTTCCTGACCAGGTGAACTCTTGTTTCCTTTATTTATATAACGTCTGCATTTGTTTTATTTTCTGTTTTTAGTTCCTATAAATTAAATGCTGCTAATTCATGATATTACGTGTCAACACATTTCATATGAATCGTCAGAAAATTAGGGAATATTTGTTTTTCTGGTTGGATTTTTTTAGAAGGCCTTTTCAAATAGTGTTTTATTTGAAAAGTATATTAAATTTATTTTAAAAATATTTTTTAATAATTTTAATATGTTGACTATAAAAATAAAAAAATTTAATATATTTTTAATTAAAAATAATTTTATAAAAGTAAATTGCACCGTATTACTAAACATGTATTAATATAATTTATAAGTAAATAAATAATAAAAAGATTTATATCCTAAAATTTATAAGTGTAGATTTTTATTATATAGTAAGTTAAGTGAATGTTATAAATGTTATGATGGTTGGAGTCTTCTTGAAACTTAATTTCTCAGTAAGATTAATTTTTTATTAAGTTAATTTTTTTTTTAATTTTCATGATTAATTATGATATTTATGATTATTGGGATAACAATGAATAACAATTATTCTGTTTATTTTAAAATATATAATTTTTCATATAGTTTTATTAAAATATTTCAAATTTATATAAACATGTTATTACACAAAAAGAAATCTATACAAAAACAATGTATTTTTTTCTTGATCTTTTATTCTTATTCTTTTATAAATTTAAATAACTTAGTTATATTCTGAAAGTGTTGTATCTGTGTCAAACAAATAAATACCTTCAAAACAATGTTTTCACGTCTTTAAACCAATTGATTTTATCTCTTTATTTATTTTTATACCCAAACAATTTAGCAACACGCACTAGATTACGGAATGAAATGCATTTCTCTGTCTTTCTTATTTATAAAATTATATTTGATTGATATTTTATGATAGAAATGATAAATATAAAAAAAACAAAATCATATTTAGTTTGAGGGATAGATAAATCTATTTTTTTTGGATAAATTCTTGTTATTTCAAAACAAAAATGACAGAGATATATCATTTATATTTCAGTTTATCATTTATATTTCAGTTTGTTTATTTAACAAAAGAATAAGCAAAAAATACTAAAAGAAAGTAAACAAACATAACTAAAAGATATAAATCAACTTCAAAACCAAAATATATTTATTTTATGTTTTTATTTCAGTCATTTTAATGAAATATGTTTATGTCCTTTTATATTTGTCCTTTTTATTTCAAAATATTAATTAAACACGACCTAGTATAATAATTAACTAATCAATATATTATTTATCATGGTAATTAATATATTAATGTGGTATATATGTTAGTATTAGTGAGTTATTGGTTATCATATCAATATATTTATCATCTTGGTAATTAACATTTTGAATTAATAATAGTTTAATATATATAAGCATAGTAACAAACCAATTAATATGATCATTGCTAATTTGTTTCTTAGTTATTAATTTCTTTATAAATCCAAGGAAATAATAGTAAAAATATTTAAGGATAATTAAGATGATCCATTAATTCTAATTTATTTGAGATTCTTAACTTGGAAATATATAAAGGTAAACATTGTGATTCAATGCATCTATCAATTCAAAAGTTACAATAAAATGAACTTTTATATGATTTGGTATATGTTTTTTCTTTGTTTTAAAGATTTTTTTTATAGCAATTCATTATTTTCAAAATAAGATTATACAAACCAAAATTAACTTTTATATCTAGTAATTTTACATAACCCTTCCATACCTAAACTTCTATCATACTGTTTGAAACCAATTCTCTATTATAATTTAATTTAATTATAGTATTTTAATTTAAACTCAATTGATAAATAAATTAAATCTACATGTTTAGAATAAATAAAATTTAATTTTTTTGTTGCCTATATTACTCTAAATACTCTCCATCTTATTCCTTTAAATGTTCTTAAAAAGAAAAGGATAGGTAGATAGGTATTTTAAAATGATAGTTTTTAACATTAATTGTTTTTATTTAGTGTAGTGAGTGGTTGACCTCTAATTATCGACACATTCATGCATTAAAAACACTGTGTTCATCGATCATAGAGTATTGGTACGGTGATTTAAAAGGATTGAGTACAGCCTCAGCTATTAGCTATACATATCTCCCTTGAGTTAATCTTCTGATCAGCATAAAATTCTTATTTGGAGCAAAATCTGTCGAGTTTTATTTGGAGAATTTTTGTTGTTGTTATTGTTAAATAATAAAATAAATTATATTATAAAATCTCATCTAATATCTTCAACAGTCTCTTTGAAGTGATGGTCAGGAGATTTTGGTGGCACGTACACAGATAAATAAAACATGAAGAGCTAGCGTTAAGTATTAGGTGAAACAATATGAATGTAGTCGTAGCAACTAATCAAAGAATATTTATGAAGTCAGTGTTCTTCAGACTTGACCTCGATATGGTGACGATATATCATGTTGTAAAGAGTAAATTAATCATGAATTTGAACCCGTAATTATTATTAGGTGATTGCTCCTTTCTTCTATGCGCAGCACATCAGGGCCACTGTGATATGATATCTACAAATCGTACGTAGTAAGTGAGAGGCCGATCGATCGATCGATCGGCTGGCACAGTAGCCTCTGAAGTAAGTTATGAAATATATAGATATATATAGTTCAATGCTTCTAACATGTTTTACTCCTATGTCTAAGTCTTAACTAACATATTTACTTCAGACACCGAAAGCTCATAAGGAAATCTTCAAGATTTTTTAATTAAATTTAGTTGTTGCAATGTCATGGAGTTGTTCTTCGTCTTTCCTCAATTAAGTAAAGCTCATAACTCACGAGAGGCGTTGAGACCAAATGCTATGCCCATTTACACTCCTTAGAGAGGGAAGAAAAGGATGGAGGCTGAGAATTCGCTGCTCCTTGGCTTTACATTATAGGAGTTTGGGGTTTGGGATTAAATAGCTTTCAATGCTGAAGGCTGGTTTCAGCAAATAACCATGCATGTGTACCATGATATTGAAAGAACCAAGAAAGTCTTGACAGCTAAGGAGAGGAACACTTAAGTTGGCTTTTCTATAGTTATGTAATTTGCTGTTAAAAAGTTTAATGGTAAGGTAACCATGTGTACCATGATATTGAAAGAACCGAAAAAAAAGATGTTAATTTAATGATTGCTACGATGCATGAGAATAATGTTCTTAAAACTATTTTGATCAAGCTTGTTAAAATTATAAATTGATTTGTAATATTTTTTGATTTTACAAATCAATATATATATTTAACCTGCTAAATCAAATTAAAAACTCGAAACTAGTAAAATTAAATTTAACTCATGCAAAATCAGTAAAATTGATAAATTTGGTAAACTCGGTCAGATTTTACGAGTTTACTAAATTTATAATATGAACCAAATCAAGTCCAAATCTAGTCTGCTGATTGGTTTTGCGAGACTGAACATACTTTTCAAACCATATACTAGATAAAGTTGAAATTTTACAAGGAAATATTAGATACATGAAACTATATTGTGGTAAATTTTCAGGTCAAATAGAGTTAGGGAACAT
>Ga0325414_1006770_pt1 | contig 12181 bp, 9 predicted proteins | sample PopdelMetagenome_8_FD_206183 | JGI IMG/M metagenome (GOLD analysis project Ga0325414, IMG submission 206183) | Populus deltoides microbial communities from Bellville, Georgia, United States - Leaf-PdKOR-R3 | ecosystem: Host-associated > Plants > Phyllosphere > Phylloplane/Leaf | place: USA... | reverse complement strand
TATTTTATTATATATAATCTTTCTATACAAGATTCTTTAAGATCATGCAGTGATTTGAGGTGGAAAAATCTAAGGAAAAAAAGAGAAAAATTTGAGAGTGAAGTTTTAAGAATGCTTGTCAAGAATTATAAAAATCATGAACCATCATGGATCCCAGTATTTCTTAAATTAATTTTAAATTAGATGGTATTAATAAAAATAAATAACATATTTAAAACACAAATATAAATTCTGATTCATGATATAACTCAAGGTATTAGTTTTAGGTTCAGCAAGTTAACATGCATATTTATGGGTTGATCTAGATTTATTGTTGGTTTCTTAACAAAATTATATTGATTTAGACAATATTTTTTTTAAATGAAATAGTGTTATTTTAGAAAAAAAAAAATAATTATTGATTAGGTCACTTTCAATTTGGTTGATTTAAATACTCAAATAATTTAAAAATAAATTCAAAACATGTTAGATTTTGAATCCGTGCATCACCGAGTCATTCAATCAAACTAGTTTTGATAATTATATTTTAAAATTGAAAAATAATTATTTGATTATCTATAAAAATAAATTAATTGTGATGGTTAAATCACCATGGTTTGGAAAAGGACTCGGGACGTTTAACTTATCAAATGCAAGCATCTGTGAGAATTTTTTCTCAGGATTTTTTCTTCCAAGGGGTCGAATGCATTACAGCCATGTCTTTGAACGTAAAACTCTATAATGTGGACGGACTGACCTCTTTCCTTTCAGTTCTTTACTTTATGACAATGAAGGAGGCGATAAAAACTAGTGTCCTTTCTTGTAGATGGGAAAAGCTCCGGCCTTCTCAACCCTATTTGAACCTTGATGCTTGGACTTTTTCTTGAAGGATCTGGTCAGTAAATTCCATCCTCGAGACTCCCTCTTTAGCTAGAATATGAATTGCATATTTGCATGGATGCAGCATTTTGTGGCTCTAATCGCGTATCCTTCTGGAATTTGGCAGCATAAATAGAACACACTGAATCTTGTTGTCTTAGTTTAACTCAGAATTACAAAGGGAAAAGGATCTTTGAAACTCCCTCCAAAGCCTCCTCGGAGTAGAAACTGGCGGGGCAGCCTTGTGACACCTTTTGCTGGTAACAACATGCTGATCTTGCATGGCTGTCCAGCAAACCCGGCAAGCACGTCCTTTTGTCCAAGTACTCCACAATGAGCGTCCCATTGCATGCTGCTATACTTTCCTTGTTCACTTGCTAATTATCTAGTACAAGATTTTGTGTGATTAATGTCTGCTTTTAAGAATATAAACCTTCTGTGTTTGTATGAATAGGGTTGTAATGGTTCTGATTTCTACCCATTTGCAGATTTTAAGGTACTAGCGTTATCCAACTCAGAGAAGAAGCCTGCATCAAGCAAGTTATCACATCCTGAGACTGACGATTCAAAGTCCACCAAAGTTGAATAACCGTTCGTTTTTTAGGGATCAAAGAAAGTAGAATTCTAGCTTTCCTCTGTGGGTTTATTTTAGCCGAGGGCAGTTCGTTTTTGGATTGATCTTAATGTCTCACGGCTTTGGCATTTGGTTTACTGCCCAACTCTATACTCTGATTCAGTAGCTTTTTTCAGACACATCTGAGGCAGCTTCTTAAAAGTGCTAGTGCTAGTGCTTTTTATATACTTGACAGTAAAATAATTTCTAATTTTGAACCCAGATCGCCTGTGGCTTTAGTTTAATATCATCATCCTTTATGAGACGAGTCTAGCGGACCATTAGACCACTTCAGAAATCCATCTCTACAGATAATGGCTCGTATTTTATAGACAACGACTTCTGAACCAATTCTACCACTACCATCTGTTAAAGAATCGTGCGTGCATTATTTGTCTTCTTGATAGGTGAGTCAAAAAGCTAATAATTTAACAGGGGGTATCCTGTTCGGAGAAAGAGCATTTGGGCTCCCTCACTAGGCACCAGGCTGGCCCGTGTTGCCGTGTTGGACGGCTGGCTTCTCTAGGTGGATTGATGGGTGTTGAAGAATGTCCACGTGGAGATACAATGGCCTATCAATGTCCATGTGTTAACCCGGATATATTAACCCTTACTGTATAAATTTGCATTCAAGACGACATTGATTATCATTGTTTCTGTCCGTGTGTGCTTGTATGGTATACGGCGTATATACTTCCATAGAGGCCATCGATCAGTGAATTATATATACGCAATACACATGAGCGAATGTAATCCATTCTAAAACGAAAATCTGTGCACAAATTAACTCATTTATTTTATCAAACCTTTACAATTGTATCTCGAGGAAAGCAGGTAGAACAAAGTAGTTTACTTGCACTTAGCAAAAAGGCGGCCTCCATACATGAGCTGCTTCATCAAAGCAAGATTCATTGCCTAGTTCTCCAAGCAGACCAACATCCACTCTCTCCAATTATTGGATCCACAAACCTCATCTTTATACGTTCTCTTTTAGATCTTTCGGGAGCATCTTTCGGGGCCATACTCTTCATAGGGAGCAAGGGGCTTCCATTGTCTGTGGTGTCAACAATCTTGTTGATCATCTCCAGGATTTCACTCATTTTGGGGCGTGTTTTTGCTTGTCTTACCAAGCAACAATTTGCTACGGCAGCAAGCTTCTGGGCAGTCTTGATGTTATATTTCCCCTCAAGCCTTGGGTCCAAGATCAACCTGAACTTTCTTGCACCAGAGAGGTGTGGCCTGACCCATTCCAAGAGTTTTTGTTCATTCTTTGGGCGGTTCCTATCCAAAGGACGTCTGCCTGTTATAAGTTCGTATAGAAAAACCCCAAAGCTCCACACATCGCTTTTAGAAGTGAGACGCCCGGTTCGAATATATTCAGGAGCTGCATATCCGATTGTTCCAACTACCTGTTTGCAAATGAGATAAATTGGTTCCTCAGTTTCTTTATATCTACAAACTGATCTTACTACAGAGTTCTGATGATGCAGTAATACAGTCTCAAAGACCCTAGATGGCTGAATAAATAGCGTTATCAAATCAGCATAAGAAAGTTCGCAGGAACATAAGTGATGTGAAACTGAAAGCAAAAAGTTATAGTTCGGCTTCTAATGCTACTGATTGATAAGCCTTGTCAATTCAGCATAAGAACAGTTTGTTTGACATGATTGAAGGATCATTTTTAGTAATCATAAACATACTGCAGTCGAAACATGGCTCAAACCATCTGAAGGTCCCAATCTGGCCAGCCCAAAGTCTGATAGCTTTGCATTCCATTGGTCATCCAGTAGGATGTTTGAAGACTTGACATCTCTGAAAATAATCTGTACAAACAATGAAAGAAAAATGGTACATGCAGTAAAGTGAAGTGAAGCAACTAGACACAGTAGCACAACCAAAATGAAGAACGCCGAACAAACTCGAAATGAAGAGCAGAAGGGGAGGGAAAAATATGGTAAATATGAAGATCCAAACCCAACCCCAATCTCTGAAGGAGGGTTGGAGGTTCACAAAAACTCAGTAATAGCAAGCTTATAACAATATCTTAGAGAGTCAAGTTAAAAATACCTGAAAATCCATTCCTTCATGGAGGTATGCTAAGCCTCGGGCAGCATCCTGGGCAATTTTTACTCTTGCCGCCCAGGGAAGAACCTTCTGAAATTTACTTGACAAGTGATCCTGCACACTTTTGTTGGGCATAAATTCATACACCAGAAGGCGCTGGACTCCCCGTTCATCGTCCTCAGCACAGTAGCCCACTAATTTGACAATATTTGGATGTTCAGCAATCCCTAGAAAATTTACTTCAGTCACCCATTCCTTGTGCCCCTGTGAACAAAGATGAAATCACCCTTAGCAACATCTCATAACTAAGAATCTGAAGGCAATAACTTTCTCTCTTCTTAATTACAATCTTCTGAGTTCAATTCTCAATTCATCAGATTTCAAGGCTAAGATTTTTCTAAGGCAATAATCTAAAGACAATGAAATTTTGTCTTGTTAACAATTTTCTCATCAAGGACTCGCTCCCCAAACAGTAAATGTTGATTTAAGAATGATATGTAGTAACCAGGCATGGAGAAAAAAAAGGAAAACTTGCCTGGAGCCCTCTTCTGCCCAGTTGTTTGACAGCGATATCGATCTTCTTACTTGAGTCTTCCATGCTTCGGATTACTCCCCTGTACACACCACCAAATCCACCCTCTCCAATCATGACAGAGCGGCTGAAATTCTTTGTCGCTGTCTTCAGTTCTGAGAATGTGAAGACTCTAAGATTGCTCTGTCTTTGAGACAGAGCAGCAAATGAGTTCTTTGTGGACGAGTCTGTGCTAAAATCTGATACATTCTGAGAATTGAACTCAGACCCAGATTTCCTCAGGTCACGATCAGTTGACATCGACGTTGATGTAGACGAAGTGGATCGGGCAGAACAGATTTGGTTACAAGTCTTTGGTTCTTCATTTTTCTCTTCATTAGAGAAGTGAAAACACTTCATAGTTCCTAAAGGACCAACTGCCTAGATGCATACCCACAATTGTGTTAGCATTACAACAACGACATCATAATTAAGGATACGAGAAAACAAAAGTACAGAAACCAAACATGTTTACAAACTTGAAACACATCCAAATACCCATAAAATTACCAATGGCAATCAAACAAGCAAAACCTTAACCTATGAAGTCAGGCAATTTATTCAATTGCAAAACTAAATAAATTATCCAAAACTTGCATGCTAATCAAATCAACCAAGCCAAAAAGAGGCCAAGTTTTCCTCACAAAGCACTTTAATCAAAGGTAATTAACTTAAAACATGAACCCTATTGTTATTTTCTGAAGGCAATAACTTTCTCTCTTCTTAATCACAATCCCATAACATAAAGAGCCTAAGCCAAGTTGTTGCCATTTTCCTTTCATAAAGAGCCTAAGCCATCAGAATTCACCAACCAAGATCATATGCTCCTGATTCCCGGGAGCATTGTCCTTGAAATCTCATCCATAACCAGAAGCATCCTATCTTTATTCAAACAACCATGAATCAACGCAAAGCTTGGAGACGATACACCACTGAGGGTGAAATAGTCACCAACCAAGAACAGAAGCTCCAGAACCCAATTCATCCATGTAAGGCAGCCTTCATTTCATTTACCCATTCTCTCACATGACAATAAGCTCCTTATTCTTCTTTAAAGAAACATTTTTTTCCTTAAACAGTGCAACTAGATAAGCAAGCCCATCAAGAAACAAACGCAAGCAAAGATGTTAAAGAAAGTCTGCTAAAGCACCAAAAATTAATACCCATTTTGCAAGATAAACAACAAAAGGAGAAAAAAAAGCCACTCACCTCTCTCTCTATAGTAAAAAATAGACGAAAAGAACACAGCTCCTGCTATCCTTCACAGGTATTCACGTAAACAAAGATTCAGAATCCAAAAGGGAGAGCAGTGATTGATTATAGACTCAACAACGAGCACTTCATGGTCAAAAAGTCAATACAAGGCAGCTGGACTGTCGTTGATTTTAATATGCAGGAGAGGTTGTTTTTTAAAATATATTTTGTTTTAAAATATATTAAAATAATATTTTTTTATTTTTTAATATTAATATATAAAATAATTGAAAAAAATTTAAAATAAAAAAAAATCTGTATTTACTAAAGAAAGAAAGAAAAAAAAAAAAATGTGAAGAGGGTTATATTTGCTGTGTGAAAGGAAAAACCGTGTGAAAGATACTGATAAGTGTGTTGTGGGATTGTTTCTCGGAAAAAATGAGATTCTTCTTGCAGGTGACAATTCATGGATTTTTTTAATTTAAAAATATATTTTTTAATATTAACACATTAAAAAAATTTAATATTTTCTTTTTAAAGTCAACATATTTTTATAATACATCAATATCAAAATCAAACGCCCCTCTAGTAATCTGTACAGTTTTTGTTTGTATCTAATTTCTTAATGATATATCTAATACACGTTCGTTGGTGTTTTCAAATGTTAGTTGGAAGTTGGAAACCATTAAAGTCCCTGTGCTTTTATTTTTTTTTCAACTTGGTTTTTTTTTATTATCAATAATGAATGTATTTTCGTCCTCCATTACTTTTTTTTCTAACTAGTTTATTAATTAACTAAGAAATTGTATACTAAAATGTGCATAATCGTATCTTTTTTTATTATTAATATGGGTGTTTAGGTCTGCTTGCATACACTTTGACTAATCTCACAGATCCTGAAATTAACAGTTATATAAGCCTCCAATAATCTTGAAATTTGCAAGACTCAAACTTATAATTTTTAAAAAATAAATCTAGAATCTAAATAGTTTATTTTCACCTACATGGATCGTACATGAGAATGCCGATCACTTATTTTTTATTTGATGGGAGAATATTGTTGGTAGCCAAGATTGTAATGGTTGCTTCGTGTCATGTGTTAGTGTCTTATTAGCTGGAGAAAGCTGTGTGTAGAGACAGTGACAACTATTTCATAGACACTAGACTGGTTTTAAACCTCGTGAGATGACAAGCAACATAGGCTTTATATTTCGAGCATGAATTAGGCTCACGTCATGCAATATCTAAGGCTAGTCATCTTCTTTCTTAATGTTTAAGACATGAATAATGTTTTGTATGTTCTTAGCAACATGTAAGGCACTACATGTTACTATATATATTGAGCAAGTAGAGGGTGTGATTGCAAGAAAGATTCTTTTTTTCCCTTTTAAGATCAGTTTTAGTAGAAGATGAAAGATCTCACTTCTCTTCATTAATGTCATTTCAACAAGTCTTGGTCTACTGTGCAGTGGTAAATTCTTGATGTGATCAGATGCTACTTGTCTGCAATGGTCCCTAATATTCCACCATCAAGCATGCCCCACGCTCACAAAATGATAAAAATCCCTTTGAATTTGAACTCGAGCTCGCTTGAAAGGTAAAGCTTCCCGTGAGAACTGGTGATAAAAAGATCAAGCCACTAGGTGGTGCGATCTACATTCCAGAGTCAAAGAAACTTAATTCCCTAACCAGACAAAACTGAGAATCAGTCACTTTCATGTCCAAATTCATTCTACGTGCGTAAAGCGAATGTTATGAGATCTGGCTCCACTCAGCGAGCCAGTCAATGAGTCAATCCTTCCTAAAATTGCCTTGGGTGGAGAAAAAAAAAAAAAGTTAGAAAATATTACTAGGGTTTTAAAAAGATTATCCGAATTAATTCAAATAACCCGGTCATGAGATTCGGATTGAGTTGTTGAGTCTTATAGACCATGCCTAGGATATCATATAATGGCTATAATTGAGCTCAGCTACAATACTATGGGCTAAGTCTAGCCCATATTGGGTCATGTAGTCAAGTCAAGTGAATTAATCAATCCCTCTTTGTTTGCAGGGCCTAGCATTGTTTAAACTCACAGTTGAGCCAGGCGTCAAATTGCCTACACATGCCTTATTCTGGTAAAGTTTAGAGAGATTGCACGAGTCTTTCCTGTATGTTCATGAATTATTGTCATTGGCATGGCATTGCTTTAAATGGGATTGGAACTACTTCATCTCGTAAACTAGTCTAGAGAAGGCCATAATACTTGCATTTAGCAGGGCTATTTGGCTTATCTCAGAATCAATTTCTTTTGCACCCATGCGCAGGTCCCAAGCAGTTTCTGATTTTTCTAAAAGAAAAATCATGAGCTTAATGTTTTTTTTTCTTTTATACTCCTGCCAGATGTTTCTGCATAAAGGAATAAAGAGAATTTCTCCTCGATTTCATAATTTTCAAGTAAACAACACGAGAAAAGAGAGATCATTATTTGATACGTAAGTATTAGAGAACCATTTAAATTCTCAAATTGTTGTGAAGGTTCCTCCTGCCCTCATGGCCTTACGAGCATGATACTTAAGTATTAGAGAATCATTTAAATTTTTTTCCTGCAAGTAACTTTCAGACGAGAACCCTCAAAGACCCTATTAGGAAATTCCATGATTTGTCAATTATATACTGTTTATATTTCAAACTTACTATCTCTTCCCCTCGAAACAAAAGCTTGAAGTGTGATGTCTTTTTACTTTATTTTACTCCGATGCATTACTCTAGGAAATGGAAGAAGAAATGCTATAGTATTCAGTTCTCTCCTTCATAAAGTGCTGGGTTAGTTTAATTACTTGTAGTTGTAGCCTTACATCTCTCAAGAATCAAGTGTTACTTCATTAATGTTCTGGAATGTGCACTCTCCGGTTTTCTCTGATATTTTATCGTGTTTTGAAGCTTGCCCGTTAGGCTCAAGAGGACAACTGGAGCATGCGAACCGCGCGCAAGTCTGGATTCTACTTCATTGTCACTCTACTCTTTGGATCTGACTTTTGCCTATAAGCTATAATGCATGTACCCTATTATTTAAGATACTGAAGCGATTGTGAAGATCTTCACTATTATATCATTACCTGATAACTTATTTGTTACCTAGTTTAGATATGAATGTGTATTTATTATTAGCATATAATCTTAGTAGTAATCATGGGAGAAAATATATGCAAGATTGTCTGCAAGCTTTTCCCACTCTATATATACACATATGTACAGCATAAGAATGGGATGAATTATAACTCTGTTTTACCACTGCACTGTCTCACGTCTCTTCATTGCTCTATTTCAAATTTCTTCACCTATGTATGTATGATCTGGCAGGTACAATTATCAACTGCCTCCAGGACAGCCAAACCATGTTAAGCTTGTAATCCAAAGTCTGGATTCTCAGGAGTAGTTTCGATGGCTGCTAATACTGAAATCAAGAAAAGGCCTCAGATTGAGATTTCATTTAAAGGCCTAACCCTTACTTTAAGAGCCAAAAACAAAACATCTATTAAGGTGTGTAACAGGAAGAATCAAGCCTGGCCGTATTACAGCTGTAAAGGGTCCATCAGTAGCTGGGGAGACAGCGTTTCTTTCTGATCTTGCAGGGAAAGCAATTGGATGCAGGATGATTGGTTTGATTCTTATCAATGGGAAAAACGAGTCCATCAACTCATATAAGAAAATTATCGGTTTTGTTCCACAAGATGATATATATCGTGCATGGGAACTTGACAGTTGAAGGGAACCTCTGGCTCAGCGCACATTGCAGGTATGCCATAAATCGTCTCTTTCACATTTCAACATTAACTTGATCTCTTTTTTATCGTGGGAAATTTTTTTCATGTATCATTTACCAAGTTTCTGTAGATAATGAATTAATTTCAAACGATAATCGAAAAGCTCATCACCAATAAGCAACAGTCTATATTGGACATAATATATACAATAGGTGGAACTATGCTTGCGACCAGGTGTCTCATGTTTTTCAAATATTGCTTTTATAGAAGACCGTGACAGCATCAGATGGAAGCCAGAAAAAGATAGACCCTACAAAGAAGTATCATAGATCAACTTTCATTGCTTTGACAAACAAGATCCAAATGTTTACCTCATGCGACAAACAGGATTGTAGTGCACCTCCGCCCAAAAGCTCAAGTAAATTACTGCACAAAACAAGAGTTTGCAAGGGAATTGGAATTCAGATCTCATCCAACATATTCATGAATCCTTCATTCTTTTTTCTTCCCCTTTTTCTTTTTTCTTTTAGAAACTAATTGGTTAAAGCTGAATAAGAATTTTTCTTGTTCTGATTATTTGAGTGTTCAATGTAATAAACTTTTCCCCATTTTACATTTCCTAATTCCATAATCAACAAATTTTATTCTACAACAAAAAAATCTTACATGTAAAATCTCTACATATTAGAAAGATGGTGGAGCATTCTTCGCTTTTAGATTTGTATCAATCAACAAATAAGTTTAAAATGTAAAACTTTCTAATCTTACCTCCATTGTTGGACTTTAGAACTTTTGGAAGGATCTCGATGCAACATGTATCCTTGAATGAAGTTATCATAAATATCTTGATACCATACTGCAATTGCATGGCAACATGCATAGACATTAGTTAAAGAAGCTTCAAGCCTCTAAAATAAAACGACCGACCGACAGCAAACATGTAACATACATGAAATCATAAAAAATAATAACTAAAAAGTAATAAAGTAATGTAGCAACCTTGCTCGCTTGCTTGCATGGAATTTCATGTTAGTAGCTACATTACTTGCATATTTCAAGTTGTATATAATGCATTGAGAAAAAGATACTGTCAGAGAAGAACAGCAATTACACAATCTTTATCCTAGAAAGAATCGCTCATAAGCATGAAAGCAATTCACTCAATTAAAGTTATGAGGATTGATATAATAATCCCTAGTCGTCTCATGAAGAATTTGGGCTCACAAAAAGCAGAGTGAAGGAAAAAGATTAACGTAACTCAATTCAGCTAGTTGGAGATTCAGGTTTAGGTGAATTCAGTTGCATGAATAACTAGTTGAATCCATCTTTTCAATATCCATTTGTGATTACCATCAAATTCACAATTCATTGATACATTCCAGAAAAGGTTAATAAATAACTTGAAGATCAACAAAAAGAAAAGCAGACAAAAGAAGAGGGAATCTACAAAGTAAGGTATTTGCCCATACCAAATCTGCAGTGGCCTGCAATGTAACGTGATCACCCCATTGACCACTCCTAATTTTAGCCACATAAAAAATACATACATATGAGCATGAATCTATTTAAAGAAAGCCATGGGATTTTTTTTTTTTAAAAAAAAAAACAAGAAGAAAGAAAGAAAGAAACAGAGATAAGTTACAAACCTGCTCATTTTCTCCAGATAGTCGTCATAAGCCATAGGAACATAGCTGCTGTACATTTGCGGCTGAGACTTGAGCTGATGAAATCAACATGGTGGGAAATATGATTACAGTGCATGCTTAAATGTATACGAATGGATCAAGAAGACTCTAATACAGGTACATAGAAGCACACTTATTAAAACACAAACCAACCTGTTCAATAACTTGTTCTCTCACGAATTTGTGGTGCTCAGGAGAATCATAGAGTTGATCTGACAGAGAACGAAACTGCAAAAACACATGAACAAGTGAGACATAACTTGAGAAAATAACACTAGGTAATAGAATTCTAGAAGCAAGCTTTTTTGCACTACCATTTATATTTAAAATAACGAGGGCACCAACCTGGCAGTTACCATCTCCTTGAACTTCTTTTTCAACAAGATTATATAACTTTAACCTAATAAAAAAGAAAAGACATTGCTATTAAAAATACTGTTCAGGTCAAAATAATTTAGAGGCAAAACCACAACATTCATCGAGGAAAGAGACATGAAACACGCCACAAACATAGATCTCTAAACCCATACTGTAGGAGAACATGATAACATGAAAGATACTAACACCCACACACTATGCCTTGGATGCTGAAACCTTTACCCCCAAAATGTTAATAATTGATAATAAAATGAACGTATCTATCTAGAAAATAAAGTTATCCACAACATTTTCCATGGGAGGTATACCATAAGGCACCTAATAAATATCCACTTCCAGCCAGTTCTCTATCTCCTGTTGTAGTTTGAAGCAGTCCATTATAATATAAAGACAAATACTTGGGGATCCACACCTTATGAGATGGTCCAGGTGACAAATTTGCATAAAATTAAAAACACAGGAGAGGAATATATATACAGCACCTTTCTAGCAGTCTTTGATGATCTGACATCTCTTCATCCTCCGATGGTATTTCCCCATTAGTTTTAGGAACATGCTGCCAAAAACAGATGAGAAATTTAGGATACTCAATTCTTCATTTTTGAAAGGATATCAATCACTCGAGTTTGGAAGGAATAATATCTTAATCTTCATTGCAGTGTGTAGTTTCAGAAGTCATACTTACAGGAATGACAGCATCATTCTCCACAATCATACCAGGCCAGTGCTGCGTAATAATTAATTCTTGTTCAGTGTTACTTACCCCAGATCCTTCTGCAGCAGCAATCCTTGAAAGTTCTTCCTGGAGAGCACGAGCAATGGCAGCATCATTCTCCACAATCATCTTGGCTATCAAAATAAATGAAATCTCTTAAAGTTACCAGTAAGACTCTTATTTGAAAGAATATCATAGAGATATTGGGTTTGGTGAAAGTTGCCGTGTCAAAGTTGCCGTCTGTTTAGTTAGGCATCCTTCGTTGAAATTAGCTGATGATGCCGCCGTGTGCTGCGCTATCTCTGAAAAAAATTTCATACCCTTTTTGTTTGTACATATTCTTTTTTCCCCTTTGA
>Ga0325414_1006769_pt1 | contig 12181 bp, 2 predicted proteins | sample PopdelMetagenome_8_FD_206183 | JGI IMG/M metagenome (GOLD analysis project Ga0325414, IMG submission 206183) | Populus deltoides microbial communities from Bellville, Georgia, United States - Leaf-PdKOR-R3 | ecosystem: Host-associated > Plants > Phyllosphere > Phylloplane/Leaf | place: USA... | reverse complement strand
TAAAATTCAATCAACTGGGCGTAACCTCAAGGGACTCGTGGTGATTCTTTTATATGGAGAACAACTTGAAATTCACAAGTCTGTCCCAAGTTTCCTGCTTTGTAATTGATCAAGATCGTATATTATAACAACAATTTGCTGAGGGTGCTCAAGACACCCTTTAAGCTTTTTCGATACAAACGCATAAACAAGGCATTTGGGAAAATTTAAATCTAAGAAACATATTTTTATTGTGAAATTATATGATAATAAGTTTACGTATTCACACTCTGCATGCATATAATAGGGATGTGGAGTAGCAGCAGAAATAATAATAATTAAAATAAAGTAGAAAAATAGAAATAAAAACATTTTTTTAGATGCACTCTGCACATAGATTTTCTTTTATTCAATAAACATATTTTCTTAATTTTTCATGAAAACATCTTTTTAAAATAAATTAGAAAAATAAAAATAGAAACAAAATTAAAAGAAAACTACCACTTCTCTTGGTTACAAGTTAACCACCTATCAACCTAAAAGGTAGCTTAACTGATTAGATCTTAAATTTACTCTCCAATAATCACAAATTTGAGTCCTCTCTCAAGATCATTGAAAACTTACATAATTATTAACTTCAGGGCCTGTAAGATTAATCAAAGTACACGTAAACTTATCCAAACACCTACATTAATAATAATAATAAAAAAAAATTAACCACCTACTAAACATTTGCAAGCATCCCATAGTGGTGTTTAGAAATGGAGTAGAAATTATTTTTTAAAATATTTTTTTTATTTTTTTAAATTTATTTTTATTATCAACACAACAAAATAATAAAAAATTAAAACAATTAATTTTAAAAAAATCAAATTTAAATTTAAATTAAAAAAAAATAGAAGATTCAACTTCAAAGGCCATTGGGGCTTACAGTCGGTCCTGTTCTTCGAGCCGAGTGGGACATTTCATCACTTCGAATGCTCAGGTGAACCAACGGAATCAGACTGAACTGGAAGTGCCAAAATCAATCTGTCACTGCCGAGACAGCTAATTCGTGAACATATTAAAAGTCTGCTTCAAAATAATGAATTTTGACATCCAAATTTCCACCCTTCTTGAACAAAGTCAACATTTAAACACAGAAGGAACTGGAGTTCAAAGTACTCCATGAGTTCAAAGTACTCCATGCCACCCCCTCTAGATTCTCCCCTACATTTTTCCTAGTCAGATTGTTTTTCCCGATCCCTCTTTTGGGATATATATGAAACAGATATGGCCCGACAAACTGGAAAACAGACTGACAAGAGTGCCTAAAATCCAGTGCAGCATCATTGACAATATCACTTCATGTTGTATGGTTTAATCAAGCCTAAAACATTGACAAATCTGGGGGTGGTCCATACACAGTCCTCCAAGAAAATGGGATGAGCCATTTACCACCTTCTCCTGAAAGAAAACATTACACCAGTCAGTATAAATGCCTGACCTCCTAATAAACAACTTGCTGCCTTAAACAATCAGGGCTGTCATAAAATATGGCCTGTACTTGAAGTTGTGCAACTGCTAGATAAATGATTTTTTTTTTCTCAAGACAAAAATATAGAGGGAATTATAAAACGTATGAAAATGATGTTGGATAGCCTCATATCACAGTGAGAATTGGTGCTATTAATTGCTGGAAAACAATATTCAGCTAAAATAGTGTTCGATCATTGAAATGCAAAAGCATTTCAACATGTAGCCTGGATGAAACTGTAAAATACATCACCCATCTGAAGCAAAATATTCTAAAACGTTAATAGGTTGATGTGAATAGGAAGAACTCACCATGGGAGTTATCGATACTCAGCCCCAAAAGTTTGCTTGTTGCCTCAGCCAAACTAAAAGCTTCAGGTGTGTTATCCCCTTCAGAGCAGTAACACAGTAAACATGTAACTTTTATCCCTTTTGCCTGAGTTCAAAAACCCAAAAGCTTATACAAGTCAGATTTATTTTTTGATCCATGTGCATTGAACATTGTGGTTAGGAACTTAAATGTTACTGGAAGCGAAACTACTCTTAAAACATGAATCCAGTTTGAAAGCTAAATAGAGCATGCCATGGAGTGCGTCTTAAGGGTGTTGACACATGGGGACTAGTTCATCATGCTTCTTGAAAATTATTACCTTGAAACAAGAAAAAAGGGCAGCAAAAGGCAAACTTGGGTAGTAATCCTCGTCTTCTGGTTCATCTTCAAATGGTAGGTTGTCTTCCTGCCTGGCATTTCCTTCAGCTAAAGAGCTAAGATATTTCCAAGACCTTTGATCAGGATTATATTCCTGCCATTTTTTCCACCCAAGCCGTTCACAACAATCATCTGTTCCATCAGTATTGGTGCTAGATAGGTAAAATATCTGCATGCCACTGAAGATAGCTAAATGATTAGACGACAGCAGAGCCTATCTAGTTCATTGCTTCGGTGTAAGCAAGTTTGAATATTTTCTCCGCTAACAGTTGCTCCATCAGTAAGTTCCCATTTATGTACTTCTCCAGCCTAAAACAGTTTTTATCCATTTCTAAAAAGGACCAAGTTTCAGAAATTTTCAATAGTAGGGAGAACTTGAAAATAACAAGACTTAAGGGTCCCTCATCAAGTAAATCAAAGATATAGGGGTTATTTGGCCAGATATTCAATAATGTTTAGATGCTTTGAGTACAGACTTACTGTTAAAAATGTCGGACCAATTAAAGAACTTCGAAGATTATAAATAACAGCTAAGCATCGATTGAAGAAACCATGATTAGTGATTTGAATACCTTGATGTATCAATCTTTTGCAATCTCATAAACTCTAAGCTAGAAAGCACCAAAACATGATTCATTCCAGTAGCAACAGCAAAATCGGCTAGGTTCTTAGCAAATTCGACCATCATCCCCTGTTTAAAGAAATTTGTCCCCATTACTAATTTCCAAAAAAGCAAATGGTTATTATATTGAAAGTTCATCAAATTCACAAATGAAACCAACTTCTCATGCATGGTTAAAAGTGTTATCCAAAATCAGTGGCGATTCAAAGACATGAAAGATATGAAAGCCATGGAAAACTCTGATTAGAATTCCCATTAGGTTCCAGCAACTCATCAATACATCCAATCAGGCTTGTGAGAGCTGATTGTGAATGAAAATATCCTTTCAGCTGGGCTTTCAGTAGTTTCCAGTTTTGTATAGCAAACTGAAAAAGCATAAAAATTAAAGCATGGAACTACTTTACCTAACTTGCATGGCATAACATTTAAACTATCAGTTCTTATTTCGCCTGCGGGACTGTAGTTTCCACTGTTCAAGTACACACAATTCCCTTGACATGAGTTTCGGTTTCAGACACATGAGTTCAAAATGTCCACCCTTCCATAGAACTCATTTATTCAACATTACATAATCCATTACAATTCCCACATATTTACCAGCTTTGCAACTTTTTTGCTACATACCATCAACTTTACTAGCTCCAGGAATCAACAAATAACATTCACCCAAACAAACACATTCTTACGCTCACCAAAACGACATCCAATCCCACATCCAAATTCACATGAATAATTATTAGAAAGAAAGGAAAAGACAAGAATCCCACTACCTTAACAACCGGAGATCGTTGTTGCACGAGCGCCACCCCATTATTCCTCGAATCATAAGCTGCGGAAAGCAATAAGCCAAAAAGGAAAAAAAATCAATTCAATGCCTCCAACAACATCAACACGCACATACACAAAACCAAAAATTAAACTGACAATAAAAAAATCCAAAAAAAAGAGGCAATTAACAACCTTCAAGAGGAAGAGCAAGCTCGCCGCACGGAGTGGGACCATAAGCATCGTTACCAACACAAGGCAAGATATAAGGATCATCCAAATACCCAATTCTTTCAGCTCTTGTTGATGATACTAACAAATCAACTGCTAACTGCCCAACATTACCTATTGATAATGCAGGCTAAAAACCCACAAAAAATCGCAAGACAAAACATAAAATTAAGCATGTAATGACATCATTAATAACAAAAACCCTGAAAATATTAAAACTTTATGAGAAAGCTTGTAACTTTAACATACCAGAATCAGAGTTGAGGTTTCCTTGTTAAGGCATTTTCCTTCTTCGATTATGAATTCCATTTTCCTGTTCTTTTCAAGAAACTAAATTTGGGTTTCTTTTTTTAATGCAAATAATGCTTCCAGTTCTTGCTGCTTTTATGTAGCCAAAGAGTGGTCTTCTTGCGACTTGAAGAACAAGATAGAAGTTTGGGTTACAATTTTAATATTTCGCCCATCTGTTTGTCAAGGGCCGATGGAAAACATGACCCAAGTTGCCAACATTAAGCCTTTCAGTTTATGGGCCTGATACCGAGGTTTCGGCTTTTCTCCTCCTGAAATCATTGGCAACGACAAGAATTGTACAGTATCGGCTGGCATTTTCCTGCCTGCGTGAGATGGTCAACAGTGTTCTCCTGTCAAAGGATTTCCACCTCTCCATATCCCTGCTTGCCTGCAATTTTCTTTTCTTCTTTAAATTTGATACGTTTAGGTGTCGTATATAACAACAAACTGTTTTCCAGCCAAGATAGTTGCCGATGCACAAACCTTTTTGAATTCGAACAACATGAAAATTTAACGTTACTATCACAATATTGTAATATATATGTGTGTGTTCGAACTTGTTTCTCAAAGCTTCTCGGTCGCAACTATTGATGTAATTAAGCAGTAAACCATTAAGGAACTTTAAGCTATCCTAAAAATTATCCATGTTTGAAATGATTTTGCTCATTTTTGGTATCCATGAGACACCATAACGATTATAATTAATACTTGAGATTTCAAAATTTATACCATGTAAGCTCAAGTCCTAGATGGGATGGGGTCGTGGATTTATGCAAAATATAATATGTGTAGCTCAAAAACTATTAGAAGTGTTTTTCATCGAGAAGTATCTCTATGTTTGAAGAATTGTTCTGGTAATCAGATGAGACATCAATTATAAAAATGATATGACATGAACTAATAACACAATAATATTATATGAAGACGTCTGAGCAGTATTAACAACGGCCATTATCTACAAGTATTATCAACTCTGTTGTTATTGATGAAGTCATGGAGAAACTTCACAAAGCATATAAATTTTCCCTGATCGAGGAATTTTGAGCCTAAAATATACATATAAAACAAGTCTCTTGTGGAACGAAACATATTACAATATTTAAATTAGTATTTGAGTTTTTTTTTCAAAGTGACAAGCAGATACAAACTCTAAAAGATAAAAATGATGTTTTTATTTAAAGAAGAGATATGTGTGTTCTCTATATTGTTGAGTGTGTTTTTTGTGTAGTGAAGAGATAATAAGTATAGTGTAGTGTTGTTTATATTAATCATCTTTATCTCTCTCTCTCTCTCTTTTAAAATATATATATATAGCTAAGAAAATATCTATAAAAAATCTGGAGAAATATCTGGAGAAACACAGGTAAAAAATATTATTCATGAACAGTACATGCATGCTACTATTCATGAATAATGTCATGCATATTACTATTCATAAATAGTAAATTAAGGAGCCAAGATGAGCAAAAAATAACTCGATCAAACTAGAACTTAAGCTCAGTTTGGACATGGCACAACAAATCTTAAGGTGAAGCTCGGATGGGCATTCCAACCAAACTTCAACATTCTATTTCTTTTTTATATATTATTAAATATTTGATTCATAATATTTATTGATTATAAAAAAATAATATTAGATTCAGAAACAACAATGGCTTCTCCTTAATTATGATCACATAACTAAGTTTTTTTTTATTTGAATAATAAAATGGTGTTTGTAACTAATCGAGAACAAGTCTTAGTTTTTTATTTCTAGTGTTTAGGAACACGGTTTAAATTATGTTTTTTAAAAATTAAAAAAAATATGTTTTGAATTAATTTTTTTTATGTTTTTAGATCGTTTCGATGTGCTGATATCAAAAATAATTTTTTAAAAATAAAAAAAAAATACGATTTTAATGTATTTCAGAGCGAAAAATACTTTAAACCACAACCGCTACCACACTTTTAAAGACCGCTAAAAATCAATCATCAACAATAGAACACACCAGATTTAATGCAATTTGTGTTGTCAGATGACACGTGAACAAATAAAATATATAACGCTAGAATTAATGTCAAATACATGATAAACAATAATCATCAAACATGCCAAAAACCTTTGAACAAGTTTATCCAAAGTTATAATAATAATAAACATTACAAGACTTGAAACAATGTACTAGTAATTAAGCAAACCAAAAAAATCTCCATTCCCATCATATCATTGTAGCTACGAGTCAGCTTGTTTGCCTTCAGATGCTGGTTGTTCTTTCACGAACTAAAAGGGTCCAAGTGTAGGTGCAAAATGTGCCATACGTCAAGCACTAACAATTGTTAGTACATGATTGTTAGCAAGGAGATCACTTGTCTGGTCCCCATACCAATCGTGTTAGTTCAAAAGCATTAGATTCTTGACCATATTCCAGTTTAGGGTACAAAAGAAAGCCATCTGTACAGCACGAGGATGGCCTACCATCTTACTATTTTCTGTAAACTCTAGAGTTGCTTGCTTTGAATTTGGGATATTTTGCAAGTTCTTGTGCTAGCTGCTTCGACAACAATCAATTATGGAAGCCCTATATTAGTCCCTAATATACCAAAGCACAAATTTATGAGATGAGTTAGAAAACTGGAGTTAAGCATAAGGATTACTAGAAAATTTATAAATACAAATGAAAATACCAACAGAAATTTTTGTCAATTAATTGCAATGAATCCTTGCCATTTATGGAGGAAACATCAAACGATAAGCAACAAGCCCAATTATTTCAATAACCAATTAACTTCAAAAGGCCCAATATATTTGGGTGTTAATTGGCCCTTCATTCCAAATTGGATAATACATTTCCACAATACAACCTTTAAAGACACCTTATCTCCTACCGTGAATTACAATGATCTTATACGATTATCAACATAACTTTTTTGTTATCTTGTGCTTCTTTCATCATTTCTCATATTAACTTCATGTCATTAGTAGTTCTATATATTAACTCTAGCCCTAACAACTTCTTTTCACCAACTTCATCCCAACAAATAAAAATGCGACACTTCCTCTCATATAAAGCTTCATAAGGTGGCCTAATAACTATATTAATGTGAGTAATGGCCTAATAACTATTATTATAAGCAAATTTCACTAATGATAAATGATTTTCTCATTGTCCCCTAAACTCTAGTATACAAGATCTCAATAATTTCTCTAATGTTTGAATTGTCTTTTTGAATTGATCATCTGGGAATGAAAAATAGTGTTAAAGTTCAAACTCTCTGGCTCCAAAAAGCCTCACAAACAAAAGACTAAGAGACGGTCTGTACATGAGCATACCTAAGAGAATGTCTACAACACTCATCAGTAAAGGGGCTCTCCCTTGTCCAAATGAATATTTAACACTCAACTCTCTAATGACTACATTTTTATAAAAATAAGTTTAGACAATTATGATGGTTTGGTCAACCCGAGAGAGCATGCACATAATATAAGAAAATGCTTAGGATTGGTCATCCGGAACAGTGACTCAGTGTGCAAAATTCTACCCACAAACTTCCAAGGGTTTTCATATGCATGGTACAATAATTTTGAGCCAAACTTTATTAAAGGGTGCAGTAACCTCTGTGTCAAACTAGTAGCACATTTCAACACTAACATACTTGTTAAAAAAAGTTTCACGAAGCTATTTGGTGTTGCCCAACAAGAGGCAAATCTACACGGGCATAATTAAAGAGGTTCACTAAAGAAATGCTTTAGGTGAACAAATTGCCTGAGCCAATAGCCTTAGATGCTTTGATAATAGGAGTAAGGGAACATATCCTTTGGAGAAAACTTTATGTCCTAATAGATAGAAGCTTGCTCAAAGTAAAGCAAGTCATGAAAAATCACATATGAGTAGAAGAGGCTAGTTTGTTATGACATTAGCCTCCTTGTTTTTACAAGGACAACCAGCATGGAGGATCTTCCAAGTGAAATTATCAGAGCAGTAAAAGAAAACACCTTAATACCACCTCCAAGACATGTTCCTCTTACGAACCTCCCTCATACCTATCACATAAATCATGTTAGGATAATAGGAATGTAAGTTGATTTTTAAAATAAAAATAATATATTTTAAACATAGATTTTCTATCTACAAATCTCTATAAGGGTTTCCCTATAACCTTTCAAGGATGGGATGAACTCAATCTACCTAATGTGATTGTATAATTTACCTTAGAAGGGATTAACTCAGTGTCCCTAGTGTGATTGCACAACTTACCTTAGAAGGGATTGACATGGTCTCCCTAATGCAATTGCATATTTCTTCAATGATGGGATTGACACAACATCTCTTTAGGGCAATAGCCTCACAACTCTTCAATTGATGGACTCGGTATTCCTATGACAATAGCTCCATAGCTCTCCAATAGATGGATTTGGTTTCCTTAATGCAATAACACCACTATATCATGAACCCATAACCATTTAGAAATTTTCTAAATATAGGCCCACTATTTTTAGGTTCCACTTAGATACTTAGAGATTTTCTAAGTACGGGCTCCACCCTCTACGAGTTCTCCTTAGCCTCTTAGAAAAATTTTCTAAGTACAAGCTCATCCTTTATAGGTTTCTCCGTGTTATAAAACTTTTTTAAGTATGGGTCCCTCCATGTTTTCCCTTTACATAATTTGAAAAAAAAATTCAACGATGGTGCATGCCCCTACACACAGGTTTTTTGTTATAATACTTGGGTTTTCCACCCCCTTCTCATATGAAGAAAACCGATAAACTCATTGTATTGGGTATTTTTACTAGTCTTTACTTATAAATATTATAAAGACTTTAAGAGCTACTGATGGACCAAGATTTATCAGGAATTATCATATTGGGTGTTGCCTTGTGGCTCCATGGCTCTTTGGCTTTATGATCTTGTGGCTCCTTGGCCTTGTGACCCTCTAACCTCGTGACTCTTTGGCTATGTGGCGAGGCGCCAACACCATAGGCCTATCACCCTACCAGGCCCAACTCTTATACACCTAGGTTCAGCCATGTGTTGAGCCCGCGACAACTTGGGTCTAACAAGTTACTATACATAATACACTTGTGTTCAGCTATATGCTGAGCTCAAAACAATATAGGTCTGACAGGTTGTTAAACCCAAAACACTTGGTTTCAACTATGTGCTGAGCTCAATGCAATATAGGTTTAGCAAGTTGTTAGACCTAATATATTCATATTCTGCCTATAGGAAGAGTTTTGCCCCATGGGCTCAACTATATTTTGTATCCTACTCTCCATCCACGCCTAGATGTATAAGACTCTCCTAAGAGTCTATCATATTTATCTCTCATTAATGCAAATATACGTCATATCCATCCTTTATTAAATAATATCAAGGAAAAATAACAATTCATCCAATCATCTTCTTAAAAATTAAAGCCAAGACTTATGAGTTATAAATAGCTCATGAATTCTTCAAGCTTCAGGCTTATAATCTTTTCATTCTTAATATTTTTAACAAATTATTTAAATGTACTTATTTAATCATTTGAAAGTTTTCACATCTATTAAAAAAACCTTTTGAAGATACTAACAACCTATCACTTAATTTGGTTTTCCAGTCACCAAGTGACAACTATTAGTCATTTCGTCTAAAAAAAATAAATTAAATTATTAAAATTAAGAAATTATGTATAAATCTTTTCAAAACGCTCAAAGTGCATATCTTAGGACGAGCTAAAAAGTCAGTAGAGGTCATTTATTAATTTGGCCGGTTGCTAAGCAGATGCTCTACTTATTTATTTGACTTAATCATCTTCGCTGTTGCTCGCACCAACACCTTTTCACTTCGCAATGCAACGTGTAGTAGATTAGAACAAAGGATTTATTATCTTAGGTGAAAATTCTGCTAAGTGGCATGATATGAGAAAAGGAAGTTGTTTTATAAACCCTAAGTCTTCGTATACCTAAACTTCAGTAGTTTTAAACATTTGTTGATACAAAAAAGAGAGAACACTTGTGTTAATTTAATCTGCTGTCTATTAATTACCATTTCTTTAACCTCCTTGCTTATGTAATCAAATATGATCTCAAGGAAATCTTTGGATTGATATTTTGGTTCTATATATACTCACCCTGTAAACGTGTTTACCAATCACTCCTGGATATATACTCACCCTGTCTCCACCTTGTTTTTTTTTTTTTTTTTGTATAAACTATTTCCCCTTTTTACGTATTCTTGTTGCTTGTGCAATCTTTCTTATTGTATAAACCTAGCTAAGATCAATTATGCCGTGACTAGGCACTTTGTTCATCCCTAAGGGAGCAGACAAATGCAGAGAGTAGCATAAGAGTTCCAAAAAACAATACCATGTACGTAATCCAATTGTTGAAAAGTCTTCTTGCTTGTTTGAGTGGTTGATTAATAAAGTATGGTAGACGCAAATCATGTACGGTGGAGTGGCAATGAGAGTGTTTGATGGTGAACAAACATGCCGTAAAGATATCAGAATTCATCATCGTAATTTTAATATTATGATCTAGCTAGCTTCATCGACAGTACTTGCCTTGATTCTGCTCCCCTTTGTCAAACTTTAAGTTGCTGCTGCTTGTGTAGGTAGTAAAAACACTTTTGCATTAGAGACAAGTGTCCATGGAATTCTTTCTAGCTTATAATGGGTTATTTTAATGATACTCGGAAAGACATTAAAATAAGAGGATCATGATCTTCTTCTTCTTCATTTTCCCTTCCAATTTAAAAAATAATTGAAATTAGGTTAACCCATTTGAGTGCCTTGAAAAGGAGAACCTAATCCATGAATGAAGTTTGTATTTGTAATACGATGAAGTCAACAGTTTTTGACAATGTTGTCTGTACATGCATTCAAATTCAAAAGAGAAGATAATATAAAAAAAAACTCTGTATTTCTTACCCTCCGGCGACAAATTTATATATATACATTGTATATGTTGTAAATTCGACAAGAAAACAAAAGAACGGCTGTTTTCCTGTGTCCCACCAGCTATATATCATGTATTCGCCAAAATATGATGAAAAGTCATTACTGTCGCAGCAAGCATCTTTTGCTGGATCCAAACATTGTTATCCAATTTCATGGGTACATATTAACGAATTTCAACATTAGTGGCAAATGCAGCTGCAGAGATTTGACATTAGTGCTGCTCAAATTGCATTTCAAACCCGGCAATGTATTTTCATTTGGGAAAATAAAATGTTTACCCACCTTTTGCAGTTTTATAATAAAAAATATAGTAAGTGTGGCCCCATCTTCATTTCATAGATCACTAGATTTGTTGACTCACTAAAACAATCTCACCAGTGAAATTAAAAAATATATAAATAATCTTATAGATTATTTATATATAAGATTATTTATATATTAAAAAATAGTATGAGTAAAATTGAAAAAAACTATAGAATAAACTAATAAAAAGCAAACAAAAAAATAACAAAACAAAATAAAAAAAAGGACACTACCAGAAATTCGCTAAATAGTAACAGATTTACCGACGGAATATTTCTGTCGGTAATTTGAGGTTGAAATTACCGACAGATAATATTTCGTCCGTAATTCAGTCGGTAACTACCGACATAAAGTTTCCATCGGTAATTACCGACTGAATTACAGACGGAAAAGTTTATGTCGTCAAAAAAAAGACGGGTCGCTGACGTGGAGGTTTTGGCGGATTATTTTTTCAGACGGGATCACCGACGGATTCAAAAAGACAGCCCGTACAGCGAGCGCCGTTTATATTGCCGACGGATTTGAAATGGCAGATCCGTACAGTGACGTGTCTATTGTTCCGTCAGAATCATCGACGGTTTCACCGACAGAGTGTCCGTCGGTGAAACCGTCGGGAAAAGTTAATATATGTCCAATCTACTGACCTTCTCCTCCCCTATTTCTTCTTCTTCTTCCTAATCTCAACTCTCCCCATCTGCAAACAACCAGCCACCCCTTCCCCCCAAACAAAAATCTCCCTCATATCAGCACAACAAGTTATATTTCTTGAAGTTTTGTGGTCACAGCATCCGTGTTCTGATTTACCGACGGATTTTATCAATTTTTGTAAGTAATTCTATCTTTTTAAA
>Ga0325414_1006768_pt1 | contig 12182 bp, 5 predicted proteins | sample PopdelMetagenome_8_FD_206183 | JGI IMG/M metagenome (GOLD analysis project Ga0325414, IMG submission 206183) | Populus deltoides microbial communities from Bellville, Georgia, United States - Leaf-PdKOR-R3 | ecosystem: Host-associated > Plants > Phyllosphere > Phylloplane/Leaf | place: USA... | reverse complement strand
AAAAACCCATCTCCCAAAGCAAACCGAAAGTCAGCTTCTAAGAATATTTTAGACTTTAAAGTTTATAGTGTGAAATCAAGAGAGAAAAATGTATACGAAAACACCGTGAAAAAATTTTAAAATACCCCTAAATCAGCGTATTTTTCTCTTCCAATGATAATTTGATAAATTCATTGTGTGAGCCGAAAGGTGAATTATTGAGAGTAGCTACACGAAAACACCGACCTCTTTAGCTATTTTCTGTAATGTTTTTATACTTACGAATAATTTAATAATTAGGTGTGCTTGTATACAATCTAAGCCAACAACATTTTTCAATGACATTTCTAAAGCAGTGCACGGCACAAGAGACATCTTCGGAGGTCAACAAAACGCGTTGATTTCGATTTCGATTTTTGCCGGGTGGACAAGTAGGTTGTCTAAAAGATCTCATCTCTCCATCTCGTGCAAGCAAAGCACCGTGGCCTTCGGGTAGAAAATTTAACTCGGGGAACCAAATTTTCCCGTCTACTCCTTGAATGCTCTGTCTCCCGAACTTCAAACCCTTACAGCTGTACAAATTTTGAAGTCAAATATAAAATTCATATATACATCTGTAGGTAAGTATAAACCTCATGCTACCAGTCAGTATCTTAATTTAGTCTTAGTAACCTTTGCCACACGCAGATGGTTCTATAATATAGATCGGGTAAAAGAAACGAAAGGTCCACTGGTCCAAAAGAGAGACAGCAGATGCCCTTTTTTTTATTCTCTTTCTTTGCCGAAGACCACAAAACCAATCCAGAGATAAGCTGATTTGACTCGTGATTTTTTAAAGAGGAAAAAAAAGAAAAAGAAAAATCTTACCACAGTACTTTACCGCATTGGAGTTCTACATAAACCCAGCTAAGGTTGAGCTATACTCACATACCCTCTCTCTCTTAACCAAAAACAACGTACTCTCTCTTCTCTTCTCCCCCTCACTTGTAGCCTTTTGTGCTCAACATTCTCTCTCCCTCTCTCTCTCTACCAAAAACAACGCCCTCTCTCTTCTCGCCCTCGTAGCCTATTGTGCTCCACTCTCTCTCTCTCTCTCTCTCTCCCCCACTAGTCAGAAAGTTTTAATTTGTGGTGTCTTTGAAAACAAAATGGCAGAGGTACTAACCGAAGAACAGATTGTTGAGTTCAAAGAAGCTTTTTGTCTGTTCGACAAGGATGGAGATGGTTAGTTTGTGATTAGCTTACGAGTTATATCATTTGTTTGAAGTGTTTACTGGTATTAATTAATCAGATATATGCTTGCAGGTTGCATTACCATTGATGAACTGGCCACGGTCATTAGGTCACTGGATCAAAATCCAACCGAAGAAGAACTTCAGGATATGATCAGCGAAGTTGATTCGGATGGAAATGGGACCATAGAGTTTGCTGAGTTTTTAACTTTAATGGCCAAAAAAACAAAGGTATTTCACACACACACGTTACGCGTTAGTAACAAATATATATATATATATATATATATATATATATATATATATTAAGGCTATAATTTGAAATATTTTTATGAATTTACCAGGAGACTGATGCGGAGGAGGAGCTTAAAGAGGCGTTCAAAGTGTTTGACAAGGATCAGAATGGCTATATATCAGCTAATGAGGTAATACCCTAATCAATTTGGCCTTCCTATTCATTTCTTCTTCTTTGCAATGGCATTGATATCTATATATCTATATATATATATATATATCAATCAACATCTTCATTCGAGATTTTTATTGAATAGAATATACGGCAATGGTTATTGACCATAAGTGTTATACGGTGAAAACTAATTCGACATCTTAAAAAACTCCTTACTTGTGAATTCGGTAGTATACTTTTCACATAATTGAAAATTCAGACTTCTAAAAAAATTAGAAATTCTCAAATTTAAAATGATAGTGCTGGTCATGTTATCGAACAATCGTCATCTATGTCCTTCGCTTTTATTTTTATTGAGAGTTGACGTTGACGAGAACTGGGAATATATCGTAAATCCAATAACATAAATAAGTAGGTGAATGATGTTTACAAAAGAGCCTTCCAAATTCTAAAGGGAAAATAAACCACACGCATATATATATATAGACACACAATTTCTGTTTCTGTTTTTTTATGTATTATAAAAGTTTTTTTTTAAAAAAAGATATTTAATTGATTTTTTTAATGTTTTATAATAATTTTAATACGCTGATATATAAAAAATATTTTAATATATTTTCAAATAAAAAATTATTTCGAAAAGAAAGATAATCCATAATTCTAAATATATACCCTGTTTCATTTTAATTTATTTGAAGCATATTATCCTTATTTAGATTTTTAAAAAATTACCACTTTCTCTAAAATTTAAACAATAGATGATATCAATAAGGTGAGGTTACTGGTGATAAATGTTTAATGAATATTCAAGCAGATCAATGATAGTTGCCTTCGTGAAAAGGAGAGGACACCTTATCTAAGAGCTCATGCTCTGCAGAAACAATAAAATTAAGATGAAAAAGCTAAACCCTTCGATATTGATATTCGGGTAAAAATAATTAAATATTGTGCCATATATTTAAGGTTTAGTTTACCCATCAATCCGCGTGAGATAAGCTGTACGATTCAGCATGCAATGAACATTAACCATTTTTCATGGGACAGTGCATTTGGTTCATAGCATTCTACCTATTTAATTTAATCGGAAAGAGATCTCTCTAATCAAATTAAAAACTTGCTCTCCCTGTTCATGCTCAGTTGAGGCATGTTATGATCAATTTAGGTGAAAAGCTTACCGATGAGGAGGTGGATCAGATGATTAAAGAGGCTGATTTGGACGGTGACGGCCAAGTTAACTACGACGAGTTTGTTAAAATGATGATGAACGTCGGGTGAAAACATTCCCAGGCGATCGGATCGAAGATGCCGTGCTCAGAATTCATTGAATTATAACATCTTTAACTCCATAAGAAATTTGTATTCATTTTTAGTATTGTTGTTGCTGTGGTAATGTAGCCAGCCAACCAATGATCATGACCGAAAATTAGAATGACCTGAAAAATCACTATTTGATTTTGTCCAAAGCTGAATTGTATTCTTTCTTTTCTACTCCAGAAGTTGTTTAAATATGTTTTTTAAATGGAAATAGATGTGGGAATATCGTGTCAATGCTGACTTTCTAGTACGCGTTGTCTGGGATAAAAGCTTTCGGCGATGGCAAACCCCACCCCCCCAGGTCCCTCCTGTCCTTTCCGTCAAATTTTCTCCTGTGATATGCTAAAAGCTAGCGAGAAAATAACACGACAAATCAGTCCCGATTTTCGAGATGAATTCAATTGAGTCCTTTGAGAAAATTCATCTTAGCTCTATTAGCCAAATTTTACAAGAAAATCCATAGAATCCACCAACCATGCATTCTTCTAACTGATGTAGCACCTACAAGTGCTAGCAACACTTAATTTTAGTAACAAAATCTAACACCAACCAATCATAATCAATTAATGATAAATGAAATCAATTGAGTTTTATTTTTGCTCTTGAAATCATGTTTCATGATTTTTTTAAAAAATTTGCTTGAAATTATATTTTTGTGTTTTTAAATCGTTTTAACATACTTATATCAAAAATAATTTTTTAAAAACAAAAAAAATATTATTATCATATATTTTTAAATAAAAAAATATTTTCAAAAACAACCTTATTATATTCTCAAACATGCTTATTTGTGAATTACCTTATGGTATTCTTGGAGGCAAAATATTGTCGGTTTGAATTAATAGGAGAACATTTCTTTGAGCCCCCCCTGCATGCTGAAGGGCAGACTACTGTCAATGGGCTGTCCCTCTAGCTCCCGTCTTCCAGCCACATGGCTGGAAGAGTTTCGTATGTGCCTTGAGGACGGCTCTAGAGTCTAGAAAAACACTAATGCTAATATTATTGATCTCGGAATGCCTGATACGATCTGACTTCCTAACTTCCTTTTTTTTTCCCATCATGAAAACAATGTTAATACAAGTCAAAACTCTCGAAATTTCAAACATCTTCACTACGATTGTGTTATAAATAGAATAAACAAATAATACAATCAATGGCAGCAGCAAAGCTGTCTGGTTTGCAATTTCCTTTCCAAACCTTCCAATTTCTGTCCAACACATTATCAAACAAACAGAACTTACAAAATAATTAAATCAAGAGAATCAGCTAAGAGCTTGCATCAAAATACAACGCAATGCAAGATTAGAAGAATTATAGAAAGAAAAGATCACAAAAAAGTTACAGATGTAGAAGATTTAGTAATCACTCTTTCTTGGGTTAACTGAACCAACCGACAGTTTTCAAGACTCCATTTCTTGAAAAACTTGAATTAAAATGAAATTCATTCAAGAAAATCCTGAAAAGTAAAACTCGAAAACTGGGAATTTCTATTTAATTAATCACTGTTGCACAACACATGCACTGACCAAAGAGGGATGTTCTGCGCTTATGTTTCTCTTTACCTTTAGGAGAAGCCGATGCCACTTCCTTTGTAGGTGAGTTCCACAGATCCTTAGTTGTCTTCTTTGCAGCAGCATGGTTATCTTGTTTCTTTGGTGTAACAACAGCATGAGCCTCTTCATGTTCTTTCAAGAAACCAAGGAATGGTGTTCTTGACTTCTCAGAATCACTTCTTTCCAGAGCAATCACTTTCTCTTCAACTGGCAATGCTCGCCGTGTTTCTTGACTACACTGAGAAAGCAGATGTGGACTTTGAAGGCTGACATCAGACTGATCCGATAAGCTTTCAACTGTAATCTTGTCTTGATAAAGAAGTGGAGTCTGATCTGATTCTTCACTCCTTGCTTCTATTCGGAGATCAAGATCAAAGCTTGGAGATTTTCGCATCTGTACATGAATGTTCAGGTTGTCGGGATTTGATTCAGTGCTGAGCCTCCCCACACTTTCTTGTGCCTCATAGCCACCCTTTGGGAAGATAGTTGAATCACGTTTCTCACATTGATCAAAAGCTAAAGATTTGGTTTCTCTCACTACCTCTCGAGCTGCTATGAAATAGTATGAAGCTTCTTCCTGAGGCTTGACCATTGCCAACTCAACTGCAGAAGCTGAGGTCCCTAAAATATTCATGACTTCCGCTTGGTCAGTAGAAACCTTTGCAACAAGGAACTCCTCGCAACTCCCGGGCTTCAATTCCAAGGTTAACGCGTTGCTGCCTTGAGCATCGCCAGATACCGTTACCTTTTCTTGTTGCTGATCCTGAGACTGGAACAGAGAAGCCGGAGCCTGTGGGTTATATGCTTCTGCTTGTACTGCAAGTGTTTTGGACACAAACTGTTCCCCGCCTTGCTGTTCTTCTGCACCCTTTCCAATGGCACATGGAGCTTCTGTCTTCTCCTTTATCTCTTCGACAATTTGCTTCTCTGCTGTCTTCTCTTCCTCCAGTTTACAATCTGTTTCCCCTTCATTGCCTTTCCCGTTGGACATGGATAACTCTTCTGGAATAATTCCAAGTTCAGGGACTATCATAGTGTCTCCTTCAGATTCCTTGCAGCCGTCTTCAGAAGCTTCACTCTGGATGTCGTTGAATAAGTCAATGTAGCCATTCTCAGAAACCTTTGCCTCCTCAACTTGACAGCTTCCGTTGCTAGCAGGATCATGAGAAGCATCAACTGAACTCTCCTCATTATTCTTGAAACTAGGCCCGAGAAAAGAATTAGTTTGAGATGCATGTTCCAATTCAATATCTGATTCTCTATTCGAATCATCCATTAACTGATTCGGGCTGTAATCATGCTTGTTAACTTCCGTTTCCGATTCTTTTCTCGTGAATTCAGTTTCTTCAGTAAGGACCATGCATTTATCTTCAGGCACAGATAGTTCCATATGAGAGTTTGGTGAGTTAGCGATAAGATTGAGCTGTGGCTGTGACTCTGAGCCATTGTTTCCATAACAATCCATCTCCCTGGTGAACTCTTCTTCACATTTCTCTCTGTGCTCACTTCGAGAATCTGATCGTATCTCTGTTGGCTCCATAACAACTGTTTTGCTTAAATCATTTCCAACCTCATTTCCAACTTCAACGTCAACTTTCTCTTCACTAAGCATCTTATCTTCTTGAGATGCCATTTCTTTCTCCGACAAGTCACCCATTTTCTTCTCCATGTTTAGAGTGGTCCCAGAAGCAAGAATTCCATCCACATTGTCAGAAGTGCAGGTCTCCACCAGGTGACCATTCTCCTTAGTGATGATATCTTCAACAACATTTGATCCTACGATATTTTCACTTGTTTCCAGTGAATTAGTGCTATCGTTTATAGATTGTTCGGGATGATTTTCAATAAACTCCTGTTGATCAAACTTCAAGTCCATAGATTCTTGAGGTTCTGGATCATGTGATGGTGATATCGTGACAAAAGTTGAAACTGACATGATCTCCTGTTCCTCTGTTGCAATTTATAGCAAAACAACAGAAGTTTATACTAGGTTTTACTATTTTTGTAAATGTAAATATCACTTGATAAAAATACAACATGATTGGCAGGTTTTAAGGCAATCAGAATAGGGTTTCACAGAGTATCCAAGGATAAGCTAACCTTTCTTGAAGGAAGCTTGCCTCTCTAGCTGATTACTGTTTGCTCCAAGAACAGTCTCCTCCAAATGAGACTCTGTTGACTTCTCATCACCTTCCAATTCATTCGGAAAAGAAGCTGGGTGAAATTCATTATCTCCACCACCTACTTCATTTGGTTTCGTTTCAGCTTTAGGAGACTCCGGAGTTGGATGAGCTTCAGCATGTTCTACAAAAGAGAAGGTCTGACTTAGTATACAGATACTGAGCTCTGTTTGTTTTGAACAGGAATTTATTTATTTTTTTGGTGAAACTAGCCAACAGATTAAAATCACTCAGTTCAACTTAATAAATCTTCAGTTCCAACAGCCAACAGATAAAATTCATGAGATATGCGTGCAATCCATATTGATATTGGTAAGCCACAAACCTGCCTCATCCGATGTCTGGTTATGATCATGAGTATCTCCAGAACCCTTTCGATCATCACAATCTAACCCTTTCACTTTTTCATGATAATCTTTACTCTCTCCTGCAGGAACTACATGGTTTTCTTCTTTCACAACATTGACATTAGTAGGTTCTTGTACGGATTTTTCCTGGGCCTCATCAGTCGTGCTATCTTCTTCTGCATACATTAGCATTGCAAATTAATAAGCATCACAATTACCAAGTGAAAAGCTGAAGTAGATTTCTAGCCGTACCTCGCAGTCCAGATGTGTTGTTGTTGCCCATCTCATTTCCCATGTTCAATTTTCTAAATCCTGAAATATAAATGACGCAGTAAGATGAACATTCAACAAAAGTCAATGGCGAAGGCTGCTCTTTTTGTGGCGGTATATGAACTGAAGGGGATTCAAATTCAAAGTCCACAAGTGTAAAAAATACGTACATGATGATCATTGTTTTCACATGCCTGTAGCTACAAGCATTTCACAGGACATCTTTCTGTGAGGCTGCCAGAGTGTTAATACTTGATTAAACTCGCTACTTAACTTATATTGCTTAAAGCATAAGCCTCATTTTTGGTCACCTGTCAGCTAAACCCGATCCATCACTAAAAGGAGTGGCCAATTTTATCCTTCTATTCTCTTTTCCTTTTCTCTGTGACTTTGACATTCTGTGATCTGGAATTCTATACTATCAATGGGACACTGTTAACTAATTAAAGTTCACTGTCGGCGACTAAATGTGCCTTTGTGTATCCTGTCAGTGGCCCGCCCTTATGATGACAATGTGCTGAATTCATTAGCATTATTATTCCACCTTCTAGGCAATCCTAAAGGAATATCTAGGCTAATCCAACCTAGCCTTCCTAGCTAGTAGGCAGTTTTGTATATATGCGTTGTTGCAGATGCTTGTGCAGTATTTACCTCGTGATCTACAGGTATAATATTTGGTTCGACACTTATTTAAGCATCAAGAATCATGTTGGAACCATGTAGCTTTCCCGAAGTTAAAATGGGTTGGTTGTTTATGAAAGCCTCCAAGAAATGTTAGTCATGTGTGGAAAATCATGGAAAGGTTCCCACCACCACGCAATTACCTCCTCCATATTGGATTTCAACATTCAGATTGGAAAAAAAAAAAAAAAAAGGGTCTCGAGGACCTACAGACCGACCAGAACCAACATATATGGTCGGTAAGGATACAAGGACATGGACAGAATCCAAGATAGAATTTTTACCACGCATAAAATTATATGCATTATTATCCGTTGATGATTTAATCCATTTTCAACTCAAAAGATTTCCCTGCCATTATCTAATCATGTGGCTCGAAGTCGAGACTTTGAAACCAATGATTAGGCTTAAGCCACATGTAGGTTATAGATTGGTCAAGTTCTGCCAGTAAAGTAGCAGATTGCTTAACATATATTCTGCCATGGGTGCAGAATAATAGTTATGATGAGGCTTTGAACAGGTGGGTCTGCTATTCAAGATTTCTTGGTCTTAAAGCTTATTCTACCTGCTGGGAGGCTAAGGACAGGTATTTTTTAAGGCTAACCATATTATAGCTTTGCATTGCTTTGGAACTCTCTACCTTTGCACAAGCTCAAAAGTTTGGCAAATTGGACCCTCACTCTCCTTTTTTCTAGTTGAAAGGAATATGAGGAAGAGTTGTTATAAATTTTTTAGCGAAAGATTAGCGGCTGAAATGATGATACCGCATTGTATACATCTGGGGCAGTGTCTTTCCCATTTTACAAGACCAACGTAGATGGTGAAATTTGAGACATGGGTTAATGCAGGCATCTTTGGAATAACTAGAAGTTGTGTGTAAAAATGGGGGTGCAAGTAGGAACTCGAAAGGGTTCGGATAAATTTGTTGGATAAATAAAATCTATTGCGAGAATACAGGTAAATAAAAATCTCTTTAGGGGCTCCCTGAAAAAGAAAAAGAAATCGTGGGGTAGGATTTAGGAATTAGGATCCATTACGAAAGGTTTTGATTGATTCTGAGAAAAGAAAAAGGGAAAACTCGGATTGGGCTTCTTCTCAAGCTAAGTCTCGGGTAGATCATACTTGGGCCATCCTAAACAGAAAGGCTCCGAGCATGTCCAGGTATACTTGCGGGCTGCCAAGCATACGCCTCACAGTAGCCCAACCAAGAGGACATAAGACATTGTGGACTGGCAAACACCTTTTCCACGCTGTCCTTAGGGCAAATTTGAACAGGATGCCTTATCATCGTACTTCGCCAGAGTGCCATTAGATAGTAAGAGGACAACTTCAGTTATATTATATAGATTTCTCCTCTCTCCTCCTCCTCCTCCTCCTCCAGTCGAACAGGCTTATTTCAACCACTCTCAGTCTTATTTGCAATTTTGCATACTAAAATAACGTATTGTATTTTCGACAGAGAATTGATTTTTGGAAGTTGAATGCATCCAAGCTTTTTCCCTACTGGTAAATAAAAGAAAAAAGAAATACAACCGCACTGCCAATTTATAGTGCTTGTTTGGAGTTGCAGTTGTACCGTTTTCATGAAATTTAAAAATTAAAATAATTACTTTAAATTAATATTTTTGTGTTTTTTATAATTTTAGTATGATAATGTCAAAAATTAATTAAAAAAATTATTTTAATATATTTTTAAACAAAAAATATTTTACAAAACAACATAATTACTCTCAAACAGACCCATGAAACGAAGAAAAAGCATTCATATTGTTTTGGAATAAAAAAACACTTGATATCCGAATAAGCTTTTGCGGTGTGTGTGTGTTATATATTATAATTTATTAAGTTTTAGTAAATTTAAATTTTTTTTATTAAAAACTAAAATATTAATTACCATATTAAATGGTAGTTTTATTTACAGAAAAAAGCAATGTTTATAAACCCGACTCAACCCCATTTTTTTTATAAATCAAAACGACGTCGTTTTGAAAAAAAATCAATGGATTGCAATCAGGTTTTGTCAAGTCAACCAGGTTAGCCGGATTTTTAACTATCCTTATTTTTTCATAAACTCGACGCGGTTCCAGTCTCGGGTTAACCGGGTCCCGAGTCGACCCGCTGGGTCGAGTCGGGTTTTAAAACTATGAAAAAGAGTTTTATTTGAGTGAAAGTTGCTAGAAGAGTGTTTTAATTCTGTCACCTCTAATAATTAGTCCTACCTTACTTCAATCTATTGTTTAATTGTCTAGGCTAAAATTAAAGAAATAGTGTTATTATACCTTTTTTTAATCTTATAGAATTTGTTTGATATAAATTAAGTGAGAAATGGGTAAACCATATAAGCTCTTATTTAGAGTGCAATTTATCATCGACAATTATATTAAAAAGACAATATATAATTCTTTATGGACATATTTAAAGAATTTGTGTGTGTGTGAGGACTAATATGAACTCTAGGAAGTCGTGGCCCCTTCCACTCGAACGGTGCCGTCTCGGGAATCAATTCTGACTGCATTTGAAATATGGAGGAGACTGATAAAGAGAATAGATTCTTTCTTATTCTCTTGGAGCTCGAGAATTAATTCTACCAACTGGAGTAAAAGACAAGAGTCTTGTGGAAAGACGACCAAACCAGTGAAATGTCATCGTCGAATTTGAAGAATCTTTGCATAGCAATTTAGATGGTATTGCAGGGTTGCCGGGGCAAAGGTCATTTGTGGATCCTTTCCAAGAAATCGTTATCATTTTTCAAACCTTCCGCTCGCTTCGACTCATCTGCTTATGAATTTCTAGGTTTTCTTTTGCTTCACTTTTTTACAACTATAAAGAGAGACGTCCCTCCTTTTCTTCGTTACACTTTCACAAGCAACTTCGTTGAGAAAGTGGTTTCACTGTGATGAGTGTTTTGGAAGCCGGGCTATTTTATTTTTATTTTTATGTTTTGTATATGCTGATTTAAAAAATAATTTTTAAAAAATAAAAAAATATTATTTTGATGTATTTTAAAATGAAAAGTATTTTGAAAAACAACCACAACCACACTTATAAACAAAAATCTCAATTTATTTAGTGTTTGTAGTTATGTTTGTAATTTTAATGGTGGTTGTTTTTTTAAATATTTTTTATTGAGGATATATTAAAAATAATATTTTTTTATTTTTTAAAATTTATTTTTGACATTAATATATCAAAAAAATTTACCATCATAAAAAATTAAAAATTTAAAAAATGATAAAATATGGATTGTAAATACATAATATCTATAGTAATTAATTTTAAACTATGGATTGTAAATACATAATATAAATTTAGATAAAAGGATAAAATTTGATAAATAAAGTTATGTTTTTAACGCTGCAACGTCATAACGGGCATTTCAATCAGATATCAGCCAGTAATGTTACAGAATGAATATATTTTTTTAAAAACCACGCTTGTAATTGTCGTGCCCGTCAATTAAATGAAAACAAGGACTTAGTACGGGAGTGTTTCGACTTTTATTTTTTTAGGGTTTTTTAAAATATATTTGTTTTGAAAAGATATTATTTTATTTTTTTTCAATGTTTTTTTATGATTTTGATAAGTTAATATAAAAAATAAAAAATATATATTTTAAAATATTTTTAAGTAAGGAATATTTTTAAAAAATATTATGCACTACATACTGAATATACGCTAAAAATTATAGTTTTTAAAATTGGTCTTTGTAAATTAAATTAAGCTGGAGTAAAACATCAAATTTCAAAATAGTACTGTTTAAATTTAGCTTTTTAGTTATTTCAATCTAGTTTGATCTTGTTTATAAAAAAATCAAATGATTATCGTGAATATTTTTAGTATAAATATTTTTAAAATTGAACTTTTTTATCTTAATACTGTAAATATTAGCTTCAATTTGAATGTTAATATCATTTAGTACTTTATGTTTAAGCGTGTTTATAATTACTTTACATTAATTATATGATAAAATATTATTTTCAACAATATTTTAAAAATTAATTATTTAAAACTATATTTGAGTTTTAAGAATATTTAATATCGAGTAGAAAATTATTCAAGTTTATCCATAAAAATGATTTAAGTTTTAAAACTTAGCTCATCATTGAACTTAAAGGAGTATTTTATTACCTTTCATTCCTAAAAGATATGAAATAGAATATTAAAAAAATCCTTATTAAACATACTGTTTTATTATTATTATTATTATTATTATTATT
>Ga0325414_1006766_pt1 | contig 12182 bp, 9 predicted proteins | sample PopdelMetagenome_8_FD_206183 | JGI IMG/M metagenome (GOLD analysis project Ga0325414, IMG submission 206183) | Populus deltoides microbial communities from Bellville, Georgia, United States - Leaf-PdKOR-R3 | ecosystem: Host-associated > Plants > Phyllosphere > Phylloplane/Leaf | place: USA... | reverse complement strand
AAAAGTTTGACAGGAGCTTCAAATTCATATTCTTTGCCATACTGCACAATTATGCAAAAAAGAACAGGGGTGATGTAAAATCAGTTAACCATGAAAGTACATATGATGTTAAGTATTGCATTAAACTGAGTGCGCGCGCGCGCGCGAGAGGGTTGGCATTAAACTGAAGCTGCAATTGGCAAGGTTAATATAAAGGTAATTATTTTGCTCTTCAATGTCCATAAAATTAAGTTCAGAATATAGCAAAGTCATAGGCATGGAGAATGATGTTGGAATAGATAAACATGCAAATGCAAGCTACAGAAATAAAGGCTCGGTGAGTGAAACTAGATACTTTAGTTGAAAAAAATAAACAGGAATCTGTATATTACAACCCTCAGAACAAGCTATAAGAACAATGGCTAGCAAAAGGTAGAGAAGCATTACTACAACAGTAATCCATTCCAATTACAATTAATGTTTTCAATCCCAGGTTACAATGGAAAGTTATAAAAGGACAGCAGAACCAAAAGACGAATCCAGGAAAGTTTGCTGGAACTCACCAGTGACCTAGTTAGATGAAAATCCATTTCAATAAGTTCTGGGTTTGGGGATTCAGTTACACATTAGCACATGTTCATTAGGTGAACAGGTTTAGTAAGTTTAGAACTCAGCTTCAATAACAGGGTGATGCCCAGAGTTTTAGTACGATTAAAATTGAGTCCTTGTACTTCTAAAATCAACACACTGTCTCTAATGTTTTAGGATGCGGTGAAAGTTTAATATCCTATCATCCCAAGTTCCAAGAGCCAACAAGAACCATGGTGTTGGTTTATAGAAATAAGCTAATACACCTACTGACAAGAAGGGGCAAAGACTCAATGACAATAATACAAATTAGATTATGCAGTGCTACATAAACCATAACCTCTGAGTTAAAGCATTTGCACTAACGAATACATGAAAACTTGCACAAAAGAACAAGAAGAAAGTTTAATGGGCCTTGTCTCTAGCACATAAAGCATACAAGTTAAAAAATATCACGCAGAAGTACCATAGTCAAGAAATAAAATCAATATAGCACAGCCATAGCTTCATGTACAAAAAGAATCAATCACTCGCTTCATAGAGCACCAATTAAAAATGGAAGCATTTAAGATTTCATCACATTAATTTTACTAACTAATAATAAGAGAAGTCATTGGGAATATCAAGAAAAAGTATAGGCCAAACGGAAAAGGAAAAGTGAAATATGCACCTCAGAACGAAGATAAGGAACAGAAACTGTCGTGAATACAAATCCTGCAATGATATAATAGGATGGAGGTTTTCCCTTCACGTGTGGAGGAATTAGCCTTCTGTGAGTTGAGAGTTTGATGACAAATTCTAGAGTCTTAGAATTCCGAAGAACTTTGATCGCTGCATTATCCCCGGTATACTTTTGAGAGATAAGATAGCTGAAGCCAATGCGCTCACCATGCCGAAAGGGAACTGAAATGTCAACAATAAAAGGCGGTGAAATTTCATGCCAAAGAGAATGCTGCATGAATTACCTTTGTATACTATCAGTTCCTAACAAAGCTTCAGGTGTCTGTTTTGAACATAAGAACTTATACACGAACCTGTTCCATCATTAGCAATATCTACCCCATCAAAGCTGAGAATAATGTCTGATGGCTGCAAGACTTCAGATTCTAGAGCAGTGGGATCAACTCTTCTGATACGAACACCCTTCTGATCAGGTTTCATACCCATTGCCATACGCAAATCTGGATTTTCCATCTTCTGCCATTCAATCCCAAGAAATGGAAATCCTAGCATGTAAGGGATGATCATCAGACTTTAACCAGGATCAGTAATCAATGTGTGACACTACTAAAATATACACAATGCAACTTAATTACACAGTATATACACTTGTATACAATGCCAGGACCAAATATGTCATAACAGTTAACCTGTGTAGGCTCCATTCTTCTCATAATCTTGGATGAAGTGCTTGATGACCGGTGTTGGTATAACATACCCTATATTCTCAGCATCTTCATGTTTAAGGGACTGAAACGCAATGCCCACACATTCACCTTTATCATTAAAGGCAGGACCACCAGAATTTCCCGAGTTTATAGCAGCATCTATCTACAAATGAAACCATGAGAAAGGTGTGTAAGGGCAGTAGTTCAATAATTACAAAAAAATAAAATGCAAGAGTTTCAACAATTTTACTTGCAAACCCAAAAGCTCTGTGGATCCATGGACATAAGATAGGATCTCTATCCGTGATACAACACCACTAGTCACAGAAATTGTGTCCCCTCCGATTGGGTAACCAACGACAGTTACAGCATCTTGAAGAGCAGGCAATTCTCCAAACTCAACAGGTGATACCCCTTCCCAGAACTCATCATCATTGACTGTTAGCAAGGCTGCAAATCACAGAAGGAAATTTTACATTGAGCAAAATGTTTTATCCTATGCATCCAACAAGGTATATAGACTTAATCAACCTTATCTGTCATACGAGAACTACAAATCTAATTAACATTACCTGCTAGAGCTACTTCTACAAAAAACAATTTCATCACACCATTCCCTCACCACAGGAAAGCTTGACTACTTGTGGGATCATCTCTTGTCCTAACATATAATTACCTAAATCCCTAATTGCCTCCAACGAAACTTGTATGAACTTTCCTTGCGCATCAGTCACTATTTCACATCTAAACAGAAATTGAATAATTACACCATTCCAAAAAAAAAAAATGCACATAAAAGTTATCCTAGCCCATAAAAGCTGACATTTTGCATTCGATGCAAGAGAGTAAGATGCAAAAAATACCCAACTCATCAAACAGAAATAAAGTTTAGAATCAACAAAACTAAAAATTGATCAAGTGCATATATTTCTCGAAAATATCCCCTAATCACACTAACATACTTGCTTTCTTCGATGTGCATTACAAACCACTTTTAACACAGGATATAGTAAACAGCATGAGCCTAATGACAAGAATATTTACTTATACAACATGAAAAGCTTGAATCTTTACCAATATCACATTCGGTTCCGATAGCAAGAACAGTAGCCAAATACTTAGTATCAGAGCCACGCTTCTTAAGCTTAACCTGTGTATAATGCTCCACAGAATGCGCATTAGTCAAAACCCTCCTCCCTCGAATAACAAACCCACTACTACTCGAACTATACTGCCTCTTCCTCTGCCACGGAAGCGAGAAATTCGGCTCCGTATGCACACAAAACACCTTTACCACCGCATCCATCGCCGGCAACACCCTCGCCACGCCTTCCACCGGTGTCGCAACCCCAATCTCCCCATTAGTTAATGGCGGGGGCTTCTCTGGTGAGTGCTTTGGTCGCTTCTTAGGGCGGCCGCGGCGGTTTTCGAGGTGATTGGCGCTGGTTGGGGTGGTGGAATTCACAATTTCGACATTGTTGACGGAGAAAACCTCGTCGTTTAAGGTGGGTGTCGTGGGATCCAGGGTTGTTTGGGTTTTAGATTTGCGGCCTCGTTTCTTCCGTTTTCCATCACTGCCCATGGAGAAATGGTTTAAGAGTTTTAGGGTTTTAGGGTTTTTTTTTTTTTTGTCTTAGGTTAGATTTTGCAGAAGTAAGATTGAGTCTCAGTTTAATGATGTGATAATTGTGATGTTGAACAGGGCCTATGGAGAGGGGAAGCTATGGTGGATTTATACTTTTTAAAATACTATTTTGGAAAAATTAGTCTAATTATTTTCTTCACTTATTAAGTTATTATTACAATATTGTTATTTTAATTAACGAATAAAAAGTTTTTATATTAAATATTATAATTTTACCACCATCTTTTTGGGAATAGAATTTCAATTGAGAATGTCTTAGTGGCTCCCAAAGAAGCCTTTGAAAAAACAGCAATAATCTCATTGTCATTCCTTTTAATAACATTAGACCTTAAACTCGCAAGCTCCAGACAAGCTTTCAAATGAAACCCAGAAGCTTTATCCCAGACTTTTTCTCCTTTATAACATACAAGCATGGAGTAGGGTGGGTGAAGGCCATGAGATTGAGGAAGGGGTTTGGAATGGATATCGATTGGCAGGTGAGTTTTTTATCTTTCTTTTTTTTTTTCTTGATCTCTTTTGCTTTTGAAGTGTGGATTTTTATGTGATTCTATTGCTCTATCTTTGCAAGGTTTTTAGCTCTTTTCCCTGAGTCTCTTACTTCATTGCTTTCAAGTGTTTCCAAAGAAGGTTAATTCATCTTTTTATGCTTTTATATATCTTCCCTCTTCTTTTTTTCCCGTGCCATGATGTTTCTCATGTGAAAACTTTGTTCCCATCCTTGGATTTTTCTAAAAGAGAAGGACTAAAGAGGCATTGTCCTCCACTTGAGAAGCGTTTATTTTTCTTGGTGCTACCTCTAGAAGATTATAGATTGCTCGTAAATGGCCAACTAGCAGGGATTGTGTATGGAGAAGCAATGTGAATCATACACGTCTTATTGAAGTCAAAGGAGGACAAATTGGGTGCATGAGAAAGATTAGCTATAATGGTTCCCTGGTGGTGGCACTCATTTCAAGCATGGAGCAGCTGATGAACTTAAGTTTCTTATATCACTTATCCACTTTTGAACTGGTTAATTTATCATTTACTACAGTGGCAATGATACCAGTAATTGATGATATTTCCAAAACTCAAGCACTATAATGTTTCATCTCCAATGATACAGGTTAGGAAATATGGTAACTAATGATACATGTGATCCATTTTCAGCTGGGGTTGTTCAAGTTCTGGATGTTAGCTATGGTTTTTTGCTAGCTTCTCATCTTATCCTTTTCCTTTGGATATACAAACAATGTTTTTTGCTCCCAAAGATGGCCATAAAAATTAGATTCAATTTGCTTTATAACGAGGAATCGGTGCCATGACTTCTGTCATTGCCACAAAACAACTATCATACCGTTCTGGCTCTTTTGAGAATTTTCATTGTTCGAGGTGTGTTTGCTTGGGTGTTCTATTCTGGATTTGGAGCAATTTATAGGTGTTAACCTAGCTTTCCATTCCTTACTTCTTTCATATGATTTCTTTGAGATTGCATTTTTTTTCAGCACCAAGCTTCAAACCATGTTCATCTCTAATTACTTTAAGAGTCAACCTAATATGATGGTCACTGGAGGCTTACATGGTCGTTAACTTCAGGGCCCGTGGGATTAGTCGAGGTGTGCACAAGCTGGTCCGGACACCCGCGTTAATAAAAAAAAAAAATAGAGTCAACCTAATATCCTGCAGTTCAGGTCAAGTAGCTGCAGGGTAAATTTCTAGGTTTTTTTTTATTAAAACAATCATTTTTTTTAAGGGTTTTAGCCATTTTAACTTCATTGATTGTTGGTTGACATGACTTGTGTGTTTTTAAATGTTTATTTGGATTTAATTGGTTCTTTTACTTTCTTGAATTGTAATTGACAAGGGGACTGTTGCTTTGTTTACAAGAAGACATTATTAGATCTTTTTTGGGCTACAAGAAAAGACCAAATTATGGTAAATTTACAAGACTACAAGGAGAAACTAGATTATGGTCGCTGTGTTGTTGTCATCGCATATGCATCTTTGAGGGAGATGATAAAACCTGGTGCCTTGACTATTATATCTCCTATGATTATTAGATGGTTAAATGCTTGCCATTTGAATTTACTTTTTTTGCTTATATCTTTAAGGGTTAAATGAAGTTTCCTAGACATTTTTATTATTTGAAGGCCTTCTGTTTTGGATTTTGGGGTAATATACAAGACATTTTGTACTAGGGACTAAAGTTGTGGCTTCCATACTAATGTTTGTGATAGTTTCTGGTATTCTCATGGTTCTTTTCCTGAACATATCAGTTAGATTTTGTGAAACTATTTAGATGTTTGGTAAATGTTGTTATAGCTGTGTTGTGTTTTTTACACAAATGGTTGATATCCATACCAAATTTGCTGGAGATAAGGAGATTCTAGAAAAGCTATAGAAAGAGTTTGATATCCAAACCAAATATTTCTCTCGTGTATTGACCATGCTTTATTCCTTGGCAATATCATTGTCAACATCAACAACCTCTGCCATTGCTAAATCTCTGACTCTGTCTTTCTCTTATTTGTTTTTAGAAAAAAGAAAGAGAATATTATCTCTAACTATCAAAGCTTGTTGAATGAAAGCAAAGTCTCAATCTTCCTCAGACACAAAGGTAGAGAGAGACAAAGTGTGAATTGGAAGACAAAAATAACAGTAACCCACATAAGGGGTTTCTGAAAAACCTAGCAAAATTCATGTTTTCCCTAGGTCCTCAACAGACACTATTGTTTTATGCAAACATTTATTTTGGTTTCTTGAGCTTATTTGAGGAATGTTTTGTTCTTAGTGTAATATGGGTTCAATTATGTAGTTGATTGATTCTGTTAGAACTTTAGAGGGAAAAGAATTAAAAAAAAAAATGGCTTTGTTTAGAAAAATTTTCTATAGAAAACCACCTGATGGGCTTTTAGAGATCTCTAAAAGGGTTTGTGGTATGATTTAATTTTTTTATTAATTTACAAACTTTATGGTTAAAATTTGATGGGTTTTGGTTCATTTGTGATTTGAATTTCTTGCATTGATATTGGTAGGTAATTGATCCTGAAAGTCTCTTTCTTTTATGATGATATCATGAGGACTTGGTTTTGCCATTTGGTAAACCAGAAGGAAAAATGCAGAACACAGATAAGAGCTTTGATGCCTAAACCAAAAATTTCTCTCATGTCATGACCATGTTAGTTTTTCACCTTTTCGTTATGTACTTTGCAACAAGCCCTCCGTGCTTACTTTCATAAAAAAAAAAAAAAAATCTTATATCTCACAGTTATTTGTTCTTATTTAGTAACTTATATTTTGGCTAGCAATATGTCATGTTGTTAAACAAAAAATTCAGATTTTATGCTCTAGTGCTATACTAGGATTGAAGCTTAATGGCTTTGGAATTGACCACGATTTCTTCTATGATTTAATGCTTTGAAACAACTCCAACGGATGATGTCTTATGTATATATGTATGTATATCTGTACATTTTCCTTTCTGTTTGTATACAATATGCTTATTTCATCTTTATTATCTCGGCAACCAAAAATGTAGGATTCAACCTTTGTTGCACACACGTGGTTGCTTTATGTTTTGGGGGAAGAGAGAAAAAATGGTTGTTGACTCTCTTCACTGAGGATAAATTACAGGAAAAAAAAAAAGGAATTAGAATGGGTGAGAGATTGGGTCTGTTGATTAAGCATTTTCACCATTTCACATTGACCCTTAGATTTCTCATGTGTCTATAGATTTGACATGGATTCAACATAAGAGGTGAGAAGGTTGACTGTTATTTTATGAGGAATTATCATAAAACATTAGATAATTTTATAAGGAATCATTTTAAGTCTTTTTTGTTTGTGTTTAAAAAAAAAAAGATGTTCCACTGACAAGCTTTCTCGCGAGCTCTTTTTTATCAGCTCGAAATCAAGCGAGCTCAATGTTTCATATGCTAATTGGAACATTTTTTGTCTCTTATTTTTAAACCATTGCTTGTTGTTATCGCTCTTACATAAACAATTGCTTAGCTGCATAATCTAAAACTCATGTCACCATCTTACTCCTCTACCCAGGACTCAGCCTCACAACTTCTTTTTAAAAAGAACACATCAGCCATGTTATTCTTTAACATTTTCTATTTCCAATCTTAAGTCATAAGATGTTGCCTAACTACTTTTTTTCTCCATGTAGTAGCGTTAGGGAAGGCCAGTCACTCCTCCCATCCGAGGAGGATCTAACAGAAGGGCATATTTCACCAGGAGACTAGAAGAGGCAACGCCTGCTGCAAAGTGCCAATGGGTATTCCCACCTTCCAGCACACATGTTATTTAACTTTTTAAGACTCCATCTGCACTTTATAAACCGTGATTTGCTGTTGTTTTCTGGCTCCTTTTCATGCTTAAGTAGGGCTTAGCTACTGTAAAAATGTGATAGTCCTGTTTAGAACAATTTTGCATTTTATTCAAATCTTGCCATTTGCACCTAATAAACCTGATCATTTTTTTCTATAATGTGATTGCATGTTTAGTGCTAACATCCTTATTGACATTACACAAGGCCAAAGAAATCCACAAGGCCGGCCACTTTCATATTTTCGTTTGAGAAAATAACTTTTGTTAACTCTTTTTCATGAGAATAAAATTAGTTGTGACCATTGTTTTACCCTGCATTTAAGTTAGCTTTGCATTTCGAGAAACAAGCATGGTTGTCCCATATTACTTTGTTTGCTTTTTAAAAAAAGAAATTGGTGACAAAAATATGTTGTGTAAAAACATGCTTAGCCAGTTGCCTACAGTCTCACACCATGTTGGTTGCTTTCTTACATGATGCATTTTCGTTGTTGTTTCATTCATTTTGATTTCAAGTCTGCATGCTATCATTACTCCTGCCAGTTTCTTTTCACAGCCGCAACAACCATGGTCGAGTTAGGACTTCTGTTTATGCATGCTGTCAACATTATCTACACGAGGATATATTGTTTTCATATTCATATGTTTTTTTTTTTTTTTGCTTTTCTTTTCCAGGTTATCATGATGTTGCGTGCTTTGTTTCCTCCAGTTATTTTCTTTCCAAACCCTTAATTTGGTATTTGATCAGAGGAACAGTCAACAAGCTGTCATAGCTCTACAAATTGATACATCTTCGTGGAGGTTTATTAGCCCTTTCTTGCTCTTCTCCAAGATCCTTTGTCAAGGCCTCTTCTGCAGATTTAGAAGAAGGATGTGCACAACGACAACTTCATTGTCTGTTCCTTTTCTACCTTTCACAAGCAAGACTTGCGAGGCACGCTAAGGAAATGCTATGTTGTTTAACATCCACTACTGCTGCTTCTAGAACTGTGATCTTCCTAAAACCAATGTATGTTCTGTGCATTTACTGCTCGTTTCGGCCTTTTTCTTGCAATGTTTGTCATATCAACGCATTTTTAATTGACTTCTTCTCTTTCGTTCCAAGCCATTGTCGATGAACTTTCTTTCAGTTGCCTTCCGGTTTCAAGCGATCAAAGTTAATGAACGATTCAGTGCCCCTCTGCAGAGCGCAGGCACATATATACTGAATTTCTAATGTTTTTTTTTGTGTTTTAAAAGTATTTTAAAAAAAATTAAAAATTTTTATTTTGTTTTTTGTTTTAAATTAATATATTTTTTTTAGTATTTTTAGATATTTTAATGTTTTGATGTTAACAATAATTTTAAAAAAATAAAAAAATATATTATTTTAATATATTTTCAAGCAAAAAATTATTTTAAAAAATAATCACGAACTGTCCAATTTATTTGAGATGGCCATGGTCAACTAGTACAAGTATAATTGAAGCTTGTGAAGGGGGAAAAAAGATTTTGAAATTAATTTATACTTTTTTAAGGTTTTTTTTTTAAGCAACAATTGATTTATAACTCGGAGCCCAAGCAAAATTGCATCATTAGTGAACAGAAAACAAATATTGATTAAACACAAAAGATTATGAAAAATCAAGATAGAAAATTTATGAAAAAAAAAAAGAGGGAAAGGGGGGAATCTCTCATAATAGAACATAATATTATAATGAAAATAATGTACTTTCTTGATTTTAATATAAAAAAATCAAGATAGAAAATTGAAAAATAAAAAGAAAAAAAAATAAAATCTTGTTATGATATTATAAAGAAAAAGTAATTCAGAAAATAATATATCATGATAATATAAGAAAACACGGTCACAATCAAATAAAAATATATTTTATTTTATTTTATTTTATTTTTGTCATCAAACATTTATAAACACAACACACACAATATCAAATACCACATTGCAACATGTCACAATAATACTAAACAAATCCTAAATAGTAATTTATTATATTATTAATAATAATTTTCAATATAAAATATTAATTTCAAGAGTTTTTATGTAGTTATCATATTAGCAATTACAGGGCTCGAACTTGATATCACAGAAGAAGTAAATCCCTTTATTCAAAACTCTTACCACTAAACCTCCTAACAGATGGTTTTCCTTCTTATTCTCAAGCATGGTTTTGCATATTGTTGCTAACCTGATATTATTTGTTTTTGGTAGATGTTTTACACGACTTTTTAATTCCTTCCACTATCATTTATTTGCTTTTATATGTTTTTGTTATTATTATATCATTTTAATTTATAATTTTATTTAATTTGTTCAGCTATGACAAACATAATCATAAGATTTCAAAGCAGTTATTTGTTATTTTTTTTTAATCAGAAGCCTTCGATTGGGAAAATCATGAAAATAAAGATTCTTAGATAAAAAATAAAAGTATGTAAAATAAAAGAAAATAACTAAAGAATAAATACTCAATTAGAAATAGAATATAATGTTCATCCATACTTGGAGTACATGTCAATATACTGATGTGTTAATTTAACGGTTTAATCAGTATGTGTTTGGTAATATATGACAATAACACTTGATTATATAAAAATTAAAAGTTTGGACACTAAAATAACAAAAATAAAGTTGGTACACTTAAATAGAAATTACAAAGTTGAATCTCTTTGTAGTTTATCTGGAAAAAGAAAAAAGAAAGAAGAAGAAAAAAAAATAAACATAGGTGTATTTTTGGAAATGATATTATTCCATGTGTAGTGCTTTTAAGGTCTATGAAAATGGTCAAGAATGCCTTCTTGTAATAGAGTGGTCTAATTCAATGCAAAGGCAAAACACAAAAAAAAAATATAGAAAAAAAGTAATTATTAATTATTGACAAGACATTTGTAGCTAAATTGTTGTAGCTACACTTACAAAATATTATTAACTAAAATATTTTATTTTTTATTAAGGGTTTTTTTTTAATTCAACTTTCAATAACCTAATCTTCTTCTTATTTTATTTAATTTTATTCCTGAATATTAGATTATTTTAGAAATTTTATTTTATTTTTTTGTTTTATTTTCTTTTTGTTTAGTTAAATACCGGTCTCGTGGATTTTTTTTTTAATTTCAACATTTAACATTAGATTTATTGAAAATAGAGCTTTATATTTTTTTAATTTGTTTTCTATAAATTCATCTTGATATTATGACCAAGATGACAGGTTTAACAGATTAATCTAAATTGACATAGATCTTTTTCTTCAACTCTCTTCTTTAATTGATTTTTTTTCTATTTAATCTTTCAACTTTCAACATTGGATCTGATAGAAATGGAGTTTCATAATTTTTTTTATTTACTTTTTATCAATATATCACAGTCTCATGACCTAGGTTGCGGGTTTAACAAGTTAGCCCGAGTTGACTTGGGTTGTTTTTTTGAGATCTTTTTTTAATTGATTTTTTTTCTAATTTCATTTCTCAACATTAAATTAGTTGAAAATTAGATTTTGTAATTTTTTTTATTATTTTTCTATACTTTATCCTAATATCATTACTTGGATCATAGGTTGACTCAGTTTATTTTTTTTGTTCTTTTTTAATGGAATATTTCCTTTTCAATATAACCATTCAGCAACTCAAGCTTCTTTTTTATTTAGTTTTTTTTTTAATTTTATCATTTAATATTAGGTTATTTGGAAATTAGGTTTTATAATATATATATATTTTCTAATTTTATTTCTATGAAGTTATCACAATTTTATATATTTTTTTCTCAATTTCAACATTTAATATTGGATCTATTAGAAATGGAGTTTCGTAATTTTTTTATCAAGTTATCTGATATCATTACCCTGGGTCGTGAGTTTGATAGGTTAAACTAGATTGACTTGGGTAGTTTTCTGTCATTTTTTAAAATTATTTTTTTTAAGTTCGTCCTTCAACATTTAGTTGATTATGAATTATCCTTCATAATTTATTTTGATTCACTTTCTATCTTGGTCTCATAATCCAGGTTGCACATTTGATAAGTTAAATTGGGTCAATCAAATATACCGTCGTCTCAATATTAAAAAAAATATATCATTCAATATATTATTATATCAATATTTAAAACAAATATCATTTAATATACATCATATTTTGAGTTACTAATTAAAATTTTTTTTATTAAAAAATACACTAACAATATTAAATTTTTTTAACACAAGAAAATAATCTAGTGTCATTCTTAGAAACCAAGCGTATTCGCTATATATGCAGTATACTATGATTTGCTTTTTTAAAAC